>Ga0315280_10000201_pt1 | contig 117345 bp, 107 predicted proteins | sample YL17G06_40_MG_FD_203697 | JGI IMG/M metagenome (GOLD analysis project Ga0315280, IMG submission 203697) | Sediment microbial communities from Yellowstone Lake, YNP, Wyoming, USA - YL17G06_40 | ecosystem: Environmental > Aquatic > Freshwater > Lake > Sediment | place: USA: Wyoming | collected... | reverse complement strand
CAGATATTGGTTTCGTGCTCGCATGTCCATCCCCTCATTGTAACCCGTCTCCTTTTGAGCTTCGGTTACCTTTTTCGTGATTCAATCGATCCTCGCTCGGTTACATATTAGATGATTCAATGCGGCCAGTTGACTTTAGGGGGAAGATATTTTATCATAATTCGCCTTAAGAGGAGATTACAATGGCTCATCATCCATCGGCCGTCCGTCAGCACCGACGCAGCGTGCGAAGGACCGCGATCAACAAAAGCAACAAGTCGACCCTCCGGACTCAAATCAAAAGATTGAGGACGATGATTGAAAGCAAGGACAAGGAGAACGCTAAAAAGCTCCTGCCCGAAGTTTTTTCGACGATCGACAGGACCGTCAAAAAAGGGGCCATCCACAAGAACACGGGGGCCCGGTATAAATCGCGGCTCAGCCGTCAGGCGGAGTTGATCAACCCCTCCCCTACCAAGTGATCCTTTCCTTTTTCTGCCCGCGGCAGTATTCATAGAAGAAGCTCTCAAAAAGCGTTTGCTCCTCGACATCTGTCGTCTTAATCTTGAGATCCATCTGCTCCAGATCGGAAATCAAAGTCAGCAGCTCTTTTTGCGTCAGACGCTCGACCAAAGAAAAGAACTCCCGGAATTTGTCCATGTAAAATTTTCCGTATTTCTCCGAGATGCGGGGCTTCAATTCGCGGAAAATCTCCCGCTTGTCCTTTTTTTTCTCCCGGAGCCAAGCTTTGGCCATCAGGATGTCCCGGAAAAAACTGCCCATAACCCCCAGGATGTATTCGGGCTTGGCCCCTTCGGTAAACAGGGTGTTGAGAATGACCAGGCTTTGTTTGAGGTCGGCCTGCTCCAGGCTTGCGGCTAACTCCCATTCAGAAAAATTCTTGACCCAATCCGAGGCCTGGTTGACGTCGGAAAGCTCGATGACCTTCTTTTCCCCGACGTAGGTCACAAGCTTTTCCAGCTCGTTGTCCAAGCTCTGGAGATCATTGCCCGTGACCTCCAGCAGCCGGTCGACGGCTTCCGACGTCACCCGCTTCTCCGCGGCGGCCAATTTACCGTCCACCCAGGTGAAGAGGGCTTCATTCTTGAGGGGCTTCAATTCCTTGACAAAGGCCACAGACGAGGGGAGCGAGGAGAAGACTTTAAACAGCGGCTTGCTCTTGCGGACCTTCCCGGCAAAACAGACGACGAAAACGGTCCTGGCCGTAGGTGAATCAAAGTAGTCTTTCAGGCTTTTTTGCTCGGCGGCGGTCAGCTCCTCTTTGTCGGCCGCGGAAATTTCGACGACGAGAATGCGCCAGGGGGAGAAAAAGAAAGGCATCGTCCGCGCCACATCCAGGATCTCCCGCCACTGGGTCTCTTCAAGGGCAAACCTCTCCACGCTGATGTTTTGCAGATCGGGAGTGACGAGGGTTTTCTTTAGGTCGCGGATAAACTGCTGGGCCAAAAATATCTCCTCGCCATGGAAAAAGTAACAGGCGAGGAGCTTGTCTTCGCGGATCTCTCCGTCGAGAAGAAGGCTGCGCATCCTCAGAATCCCTCGAGGATGGCGATGACCAGTTCGCGGGCAAAGGCTTCCGCGACTTTAGTAATGGCGTCGGTTTCCGACGCTTCAAAATCCGATCCCGAGGGGACGGCATATTCTTCCTGGTGGGAAAGATAAGGGTTGGAAAAAATGATTTTTTGCATTTTATTATCTTTGAGGACGATCTTGGCAGCGACAGTGATGGTATAGCGGTCGGCTCTGCCCTCTGCCGTAAAGCCGACGGGAGTGACATTAAAGACGACGATTTCTCCGATTAAAACCGCATCTGCATTCTGTAAATCTTGAGTCACTTCCACTTTCCCCCGCGCCACGAATTCGTTAATGACGCCCTGAGTCAGCTTCAAGTCCAGCTGAAACCGGGTGGTATAATTCTTAAAGAGCGGAACACTTATTTTCTTGATATTCGGGGGGAGGAAGCTTCCGGTCCCGCGCAAATGATACCCGCACTGGATGAGGGTGAAGCAGATGAGCGCTGGGATAAATATTTTTTTCATATCACGATGTTGATGATTTTATTCCTGATGCAGACGACTTTTTTCACCGGCCGGCCGCCGATGAGCGCCCGGATCCGGTCAAGGCCGAGGGCCGTTTCCTGCATCTGTTCCTCGCTGATATCCAGGCCGGCTTCAAACTTGTCCCGGATCTTGCCGTTGATTTCGACGACGATCGTGGCCTTTTCTTCCTTGGCCAGCCCGGGGTCATAGGCCGGCCAGGAGGCGTGATAAATCAGCGTCGCCTGCCCCATGCTCTGCCAGAGCTCTTCGCCCAGATGCGGCGTAAACGGCGAGAGCAGGAGGGCAAGATTCTTCAGCCCGTTCTTGAGCAGCGCCCTTCCGGACTCGGAATTTTTCAGGATTTCCTTTTCCTTCTTCAGCGTGTTCGTGAATTCCATGATGGCGCTGATGGCCGTGTTCAAATGGAACCGCTTCCCGATGTCTTCGCCGACCTTCCTGATCGTCTGATGCATTTTTTTCTGGAGCCGGGCATAGCTCGCCTGGTCCAGCGGAGCGGCCTTGACCGTTTCGCCCTTGGCGACGTGGAATAAATCCTGGCTCTCCTGGAAGAGCTGCCAGACCCGGGCCAGAAACCGAAAGGACCCCTCGATGCCGTCCTCGCTCCAGGCGAATTCTTTCTCGGGAGGAGCGGCGAACAGGATGAAAAGCCGCAGGGCATCCGCTCCGTAATTCTTGATCATCTCGTCGGGATCAACGACGTTGCCCTTGGACTTGGACATGGCCGCGCCGTCCTTGGTGACCATGCCCTGGGCGAGGTAATGGGGAAAAGGCTCGTCAACGGCTGTCAGCCCAAGGTCTCTCAGGATCTTGGTGAAAAAGCGGGCGTAGATCAGATGGAGAATGGCGTGCTCGACACCGCCGATGTAGAGGTCGACGGGCATCCAGTAATCCGCCGCTTCCCGAACAAACGGCAGTTTATCCTCATTGGGTGACGTGTAGCGGAAGAAATACCACGAGGAATCGACAAAGGTGTCCATGGTGTCCGTCTCGCGCATAGCCTTCCCACCGCACTTCGGACACGTCGTATTGACGAATTCAGGGACCTTCTCGAGAGGCGAGCCGGCTTCTCCGGTGATTTCCACGTTATAAGGAATGCGAACCGGCAGGTCTTCGTAGGGAACGCCCTGAGTTCCACATTGATTGCAATAGATGACCGGGATCGGAGTGCCCCAATAGCGCTGGCGCGAAATGCCCCAGTCACGGAGGCGGAAGGTCGTGCTTTTCTCGCCGAACCCTTTTTCGGAGGCATAGGCCGCCATCTTATCCATGGCTTCCAGCGATTTCAGGCCGGAGAACGGCCCCGAATTGACCAGGACGCCGTAATCCTCGAACAACTCGCCGGTCGCGGGTTCATCGGCTGGTTTGTTTTCAGCCGTGATGACGACGGGAATCGGAAGCCCGTACTTATTGGCGAATTCAAAGTCTCTTTGGTCGTGGGCCGGGACGGCCATAATCGCCCCGGTGCCGTATTCCATCAGGACATAATTAGCGATCCATATGGGGACCGGACGTTGGGTGAAGGGGTTGATCGCTGTTTTACCCGTATCAATGCCCTCCTTCTCCGCCTCGCTGATATCCCGCCTGTCGCGGGACTCGGCAGCAGCCCTGGCCATCCAATCATGCAGTCGTTCTTCATCTTTCTCGTCGGCGATCAGCTGGTGGCTGAGAGGATGTTCGGGCGACAAAACCAGGAAGGTCGCCCCATAGATCGTGTCGATTCTCGTCGTGAAGACTTTGATCGACTTCTTCAGGTCCGGCACAAAAAAATCCACATAGGCGCCCTCGCTCTTGCCGATCCAGTTCTTCTGCATGAGGAGGACGTGCTCGGGCCACTTCTTGAGCAGGTCGTGGCCGGAGAGGAGTTCTTCCGTATAGTCGGTGATCTTGAGAAACCAGTGCTCCATCTTTTTTTGGTCGACTTCGGCCGAACAGCGCCAGCATTCGCCGCCGGCCGCCTGCTCGTTGGCCAGGACCGTCCGGCACTGGGGACACCAGTTGACCCAGCTCTTTTTGCGGAAGGCCAGGCCGCGCTCGAACATCTTGAGGAAGATCCACTGGTTCCATTTGTAATACTCGGGAAGGCAGGTGTTGACCTCGCGGGACCAGTCATAGGCGATGCCCATCCGCTGAAGCTGGATTTTCATATGGGCGATGTTGTCGAGCGTCCAAGTCTGGGGGTGGATGCCGTGCTTGATGGCGGCATTCTCGGCGGGCATGCCCAGCGCGTCCCAGCCGATGGGGTGGAGGACATTAAATCCCTTCATGGTCATGAAGCGCCCGATGACATCGCCGATGGAATAGTTGCGGACGTGCCCCATATGGATGCGGCCCGAGGGATAGGGATACATTTCGAGGAGGTAAAACTTAGTTTTCCCGGGCTCCTCGCGGACCTCAAACGTCTTCTCGTCCGCCCAGATCTTCTGCCACTTTTCCTCGATCCGCTGAAAATCATGCTTGCCGGTATCGTTGCTCATGGCTCCGACGGTCCTTATTTTTCCGTGACCTTATCAGGGAGACGGAGAGGGGATAAAATCCAATCAATCTTAGAAGGATTAAACCTAAAAGTCAAATTTCCTCAGGGTGGCGGGCGCTTACCTCCATCATCACATTTCAGGGCAACGCTTATCCAGTTTGACTCTCTTCACCTTTGCGATCAGATCCTCGTTTCGCCAAGCTCCTCCAAAAAATCGGCCTGGAGAAATAAACGCCGGCCCAGCAAACGCCTTAACAGCAATTCTGAATTTTCCCCTAAAAAAAAAGAGAAAAAATGGCCGAGAGAGACGTCTGTCCATTCGGAGCCTTATGGAGACAACGGAGGCATGCCGCAGCCGAGCGACTGACCGCCGCCTTGTCTGCAAACGCGGCAAATGATGCCCCATCGCGGAGCGGACTTGACAAGATAATTATACACCTTATAATGTGTATATATAGGTGTTTAATATGCGAACAAATATCGTAATCGATGACCGATTGATGGAAGAAGCTATGCATCTATCCGGAGCGAAAACAAAAAGAGAAGCGGTCCAGAAAGCCCTTGAAGAATTTATCAGCAACCGAAAACGGCTCAACCTGAAAGAGATCAAGGGAAAAATTCAATTCGCCGAGGGCTATGATTATAAAAAAATGAGGCCGCGATGATCCTCGTCGACACGTCTGTCTTGATTGATTATCTCGGGGGAAATGAAAACAAGGGTAGCAGGGCCTTTGATCGCATCCTTGAAAGAGGTATCCCCTTTGGAATCAATCATTTCATCTATCTCGAAGCCCTTCAGGGCTGCCGGTCTGAAGAAGACTTTAATACCCTCAAGGAATACCTGGATACCCAAGTCTTCTATGACTTGAAAAGTGGCCGGGAATCTTACGCCAAGGCGGCAGGAATGTATTTGACGCTGAGGCAGAAAGGCATCACGGTCAGCAGCGCGATGGACTGCTTGATCGCCCTGACAGCCATGGAAAACGACCTTTTTCTTCTGCATAACGACGCCGATTATGACCGGATCGGCGAACATTTCCCTCTGAAAATCTGGGATGCCCAATAACGACATGACATTCGAGCGGGCTATCGAATTTCCTGAGGTTTCTGTTAATATTCCGTCCTTGGCTCTGAGTTCACGAGAGTCGCTTATGCAAGTCATAACAGTCGATAACCTGCGAAAGGCCTATGGTGATGTCCGGGCCGTGGACGGCGTTTCTTTCGAAATCCGTCCGGCAGAGATTTTCGGCATGGTCGGCCCCAACGGGGCGGGCAAGACGACCACGATCGAATGTCTGGAGGGGCTGCGCCGGGTTGACAGCGGAAGAGTCCTTGTCCTGGGGCTCGATCCGCAGAGGCAGGGCTACGAACTCCGCCGGCGGATCGGTGTTCAGCTTTAGGAAGGGTCGCTCCCCGACCGTCTCAGGGTCGGCGAGGCGATGGAGATTTTCGCCTCATTTTACCAGAAACCCGTCGAATGGCGGCCGCGGGACCATCGATATCTCCGTTCCTTCCTACATCGCCCTGATCATCATCTCGGTGGGATTCATGGGAATTCTCATCGCCACCGCCGCCAATCGTGAAGCCGGCATCCTGCGGCGCTTCAGGACGACGCCGCTCCGTCCCGCGGCCTATATCCTTTCCAATATTGCGGCCTACTATATCATGACCTTGGCCGGTGTCATCGTGCTCGTCATCGTCGGCAAAGCCGGATACGGCATGCGCTTCAGCGGGAATGTCCTTTCCTGCCGGCTGGGGTTCACCCTCGGCGCGCTGGCTTTCTTCGCCCTGGGATACCTTGTCGCCGGTCTGGCACCCACGGCCCGCATCACCCCAGCGGTCGGGATGATTCTCGCCTTCCCCATGATGTTTCTCGGCGGCGCCACCATCCCCATGGAAGTCCTGCCCCAGAGCGTCCGGAATTTCGGGCGTTTCATCCCTTCGACCCACGTTGTGACGATGATGCGGGGCCTCTGGACCGGCGAAAGCTGGGCTAAACATCTTACGGAAGCCGCCGTTCTCGGCGCGGTACTCATTGTCGAGATGATCCTTGCGGCGCGGACCTTCCGCTGGGAATAAAGGCAGCCGACACCAAAGCCCGCCTGAGAATCGCCTATGCGGACTCTTTGAGCTGAGCCTATTTTTATTTCAAACTAAATCGATGCATTGAAGAGAAAATCCAGTTTCCATAAACGTCTTCTCCTAAAGTGGCGATGAAAGCACGAGACCGAAAATATTTACTTATTCACCCCTTGGGTGAAGATTATGCTTGACATCGTAGCCATAGCGAAGTATACTATGAGTATTCACCCAAAGGATGAAGGCTATTTTGCTAAGATCGGAAGGCCTTAGTGCAGGTAGCATTTCGCACGAAAAAGCTCGACAAATGCTATAGAGATTTTCAAAGGGCTAGCCGAGAATGGGGAAATGATGTTGCCCGCAAATATATTCAACGTATCGACATCATTCAAGAAACCGCAAACATGAGAGATTTATCCGCGCTGCCCGGCCTAAATTGTCATGAGTTGAAGGGCAATCGAGCCGGACAATATGCAATTACACTATTGGGATTTTGGAGACTTATATTCATTCTGCACGACGAGCCAATGGAAATCGTGCGGGTGGAGGAAGTGAGCAAACACTATGGCGACTGAAAAACAAATATTTTCGAATCTGCCGATCCCGCCGGGCGATTACCTCGCCGAAGTCTTGGCCGTCAGAGGCATCAGCCAGGTGGAACTCGGTCGTAGAATGGGCCGCCCGGCGCAGGCCATTAATGAAATTATCGCAGGCAAAAAGGCGATTACTCCGGATACGGCACTTCAACTCGAGAGAGCCCTGGGTGTGCCGGCTTCTATTTGGACTGGATTAGAATCGAGATTTCAACTCATCAAAGCTCGCCAATTGGAAACAAAACAATTGAAAAAAGACCTGACCTATCTCGACCAAATACCATATAGGGAATTGGCGAAAATGGGTTTCGTCAAGCATTTCCGGAATAAAATCGACAGAGTTCGTGAACTCCACGCTTTTTATGGCGTCTCGGCGCTAGCGAATATGACGAACGTCGAGGCTTATGCGCCGGCTTTCCGCTGTTCGAGAAACAAAGACGCTTCTCCATATGCCCTTGCAGCCTGGCTTAAGAGCTCGGAAATGCAAGCCGGAGAAATAGTGACCAAATCTTTTTTAAAAGAACATTTACAGGCTTGCCTATCGAAAATTCGAGGATTCATGCTGGAGGCGGTAGAAGAAATTGAGGAAAAATTGCAGAGCACTCTGGCCGATTGCGGAATCGCATTTGTTCTGATGCCTCATTTGCCCAGGGCTTACGCCCACGGGGCGACGTTTTGGCTCAGTCCAGAAAAAGCCGTTATTGTGATGAGCATTCGCGGAAGTTGGGCGGATATTTTCTGGTTCAGCCTCTTTCACGAAATAGCCCATATTTTTCTGCATAACAAGCGAGCCATATTTATCGATGACGACGATGCCGATCTAATAAAAGAAGAGAAAGAAGCCGATGAATTTGCCGCTAGGCTGTTGATCCCCCAAAACGAGCTTCAAACATTTTTGAATACATGTGAGATCAACGAAAATACAATCAGAGAATTTTCACAACGCCTAGAGGTGACGCCCGGTATAGTCATCGGCAGGCTGCAACATGATGGATATTTGAGGCAAGATACTCGCTTGAACAGGTTGCGAACACGGCTTGAGTGGAAAAATCAGGCTTAACAGGCGCAAGGCAAAGAAGTCGCAACTAAAATCTTTTCAGATCGTTTTGCAGTCTTCACCTGCAAACATAAGCAGCGTGGCATGTAGTGTAGCGAAAAACTCCACTACCCGTCAGCCCGAGGTTGTATCGGACCATCACCACCACGCGAGGCTGAGCGGGTTGGCAATACATGGTCCGGCCGCTTCTGGGGCTGGACCGGCTGTCGTTTCTTGAAGAACAGAGGCCAGGCATGCTTCTTGGCAGAAAGCTCAAAAGAAGGATACTCCGATTCATTTTTGGGGAATTTCTTGGGTCACCTCAGCCTGAATCTTGAATTTTTATCCGGACTTTTGTATAATATTTTCTTAATTGTTGAGTATTGAATCGGTTAGAGTCTTAACCGCCCTTTAAAACCTAGATTCAATCCTAAGCAAAATATCGGATGGAAAAGAGGTATTTGTTTCTATGACAACGGACATCGCTTCCATGCGGAACATCGGGATCAGTGCGCATATTGATTCCGGAAAGACGACGCTCACGGAGCGCATCCTCTTTTACTGCCACAAAATCCATAAGATCCACGAGGTCAAGGGCAAGGACGGCGTGGGCGCCACGATGGACCACATGGAGCTCGAGCGCGAGCGCGGCATCACGATCACCTCGGCGGCCACCTACGTCCGGTGGGCGGACCAGTCGATCAACATCATCGACACGCCAGGCCACGTGGACTTCACCATCGAGGTCGAACGCTCCCTGCGCGTCCTTGACGGGGCGATCCTTGTTCTCTGCTCGGTCGGGGGCGTCCAGTCCCAGACCATTACGGTGGATCGCCAGCTCAAGCGCTACAACGTCCCGCGGATTGCCTTCATCAATAAATGCGACCGCATCGGCGCCAATCCCTATAAAGTCAGGGATCAGTTGGAAGAAAAGCTTGGCCACAATGCCGTGCTCATGCAGATCCCGATCGGCCTCGAAGACAAGCACCTTGGCGTCGTGGACCTCGTCACGATGAAGGCCGTCTATTTCGACGGCCACGACGGCGAGATCGTCAGGGAAACAGAGATTCCCGAGGACCTGCGCGCCGAAGCCGCGGCAAAGCGGGAAGAAATGCTCGATGCCGTTTCAATGTTCTCTGACGCGCTGACCGAAGCCATCCTGGAAAATCGAGTGGCCGAGCCCCTCATCTGCGACGCCGTCCGAAGGGGGACGATCCTGCGCAAGCTGACCCCTGTTTTTATGGGCTCGGCCTACAAGAATAAGGGCGTCCAGCCGCTCCTGGACGGGGTTGTTCGCTATCTTCCCAACCCGGCCGAAGTCGAAAACTTCGCCATCGACCTGGACAAGGAAGGAAAACAGGTCAAGCTGGAAACCGATCCCGAGAAGCCCGCCGTCGCCCTCGCCTTCAAGCTCGAGGACGGGCCTTACGGACAGCTGACCTATATCCGCATCTACCAGGGCAGCCTGAAGAAAGGCGACGAGATTCTCAACACCCGGTCCGGGAACAAAGTCAAAGTCGGTCGCCTGGTCAGGATGCACGCCGACAGCATGGAAGATATTGCCCATGCCTCCGCCGGCGACATCGTGGCCCTCTTCGGCATCGACTGCGCCTCGGGAGATACCTTCACCTCGCCCGGCCTCAACCTGGCCATGACCTCCATTTATGTCCCCGAGCCTGTGATATCGCTCGCCATCAAGCCCGTCGACAAAAAAGCGTCGGACAAAATGGCCAAAGCCCTGAACCGGTTCACCAAGGAGGATCCCACATTCAGAACCCACATCGACCCGGAATCCCATGAAACCATCATCCAGGGCATGGGCGAACTCCACCTCGATGTCTACGTGGAGCGGATGAAAAGAGAATACAGCGCCGAGGTCACGACGGGAAAGCCCCAGGTCGCCTTCCGCGAAGCCATCAGCCGGCCCGTCGATTTTGACTACACTCACAAGAAACAGACCGGCGGCGCCGGCCAGTTCGGCCGCGTCATCGGCACGATCGAGCCCCTGGCCGAAGGAAATTATGAGTTCGTGAACGAAGTCCGGGGTGGGCGGATCCCCAGGGAATTCATCCCGGCCTGCGACAAAGGCTTCCGAGCCGCCATGAAAAAGGGCGAGCTCATCGGATTTCCGGTCATCGGCGTCCGGGTCACCCTCACCGACGGTCAGTCCCATGAAGTGGATTCGTCCGACCACGCTTTTCAGGCGGCCGCCATAGGCGCCTTCAGGCAGGTCTATAAAAAAGCCAAGCCGCAGGTCCTCGAGCCCATCATGAAAGTCTCGGTCGAGGGGCCGTCCGAATTCGCCGGAAACGTCTTCGCCGGTATCAACCAGCGGCGGGGCATCATCGTCAGCTCGGTCGAAGACGGCGCCTTCGCCCGTGTCGACGCCGAGGTGCCGTTGAGCGAAATGTTCGGCTATTCCATGCAGCTTCGCTCGCTGACCCAGGGCAAGGCCGAATTCACCATGGAATTCCTGAAATACGGCCGGGTGCCGGTCTATGTCGCGGAAAAATTAATGGCCGAGCACGCGGAAGCCAAGCGCCGGGGCAGTTCCAAACAATAAAAGGAGTCGGGTCCAATGGTCAAAGAGGATCTCATCAAGCGAAGCCCGCTGAGGGTCTTTGAGAAATCAATCCACGGCGGCCTGGGGACGGGGAACATCGGTGTCCTCGCCTCTCCCAAGGGCGTCGGCAAGACCGCCTGCCTTGTCCACATCGCCACCGATAAATTGTTCCAAGGAAAATACGTCATCCATGTCTCCTATTCCAGCCGTGTCGACTACATCATCACCTGGTACGAGGACATCTTCAAGGAGATCGCCAAAAAAAAGAAGCTGGAATCGGCCGTCGACGTCCACGACGAAATCATCAAGAACCGGGTGATTATGAACTTCAAACAGGAAGGGACGCGCACGGAGCAGGTTCTGAAAAGCGTGGAAGCGATGATCACCTTCGGCAAATTCGCCGCCAACATCATCATCGTGGATGGCTATGATTTTACCAAATCGACGTGCGAAGACATAGGAAAATTCAGGGAGTTCGCCGGCAAGATCGGGCTCGAGGTGTGGTTCAGCGCCTCGCTCAAAGAGACGGACGGACCGCTCTACGGCCAAGACGGCACGCCGACGATTCTCAGTCCGATGTGCCCGGCCATCGACGTTCTCATCACGCTCCATGCCAGGGGTGAGTTTGTGGAGCTTCGCGTGGTCAAGGACCATGAGTACCCAGCCCCGGGCATTCTCCCCCTCAAGCTCGACCCCAAGACTCTTCTGATCATCTGACGTTGACGCCATAATCATTGTTGAATTGTTTTTGCCGTCCGGCTTGACAAAACCGCCTTTTTTTTAGAATCTACAAGGATGGGTTTACGCAAAAAAGCGGTAATTTTTTTGGCGGCCTCGGCACTTTGTTCGTGCCTTCTGAATGCCCAGGGCAAAGTCCTAAAAGACGATGTGGGCAACATCTTCATCCTCAAATCCTCTCCCCAGCGCATCATTTCTCTCGCTCCCAATATCACGGAAATTCTTTTCGCCCTCGGCCTGGGCGATCAGGTTGCCGGCGTCACCCGCTACTGCGATTATCCAGCCGAGGCGCTCAAAAAAGAAAAAATCGGCGGGATGCTCGACCCGGACATCGAAAGAATTCAAGCCCTCAATCCCGACCTGATCATCGCCTTTCGGGGCAATCCTCTGGGTGCCCTGAAAAAACTCCGAGACCTCCACGCCCGCGTCTTCATTCTTGACATCGGGATGGACCTTCCCTCGGTCTATCCCCTGATTGCCAAGATCGGCCGCGTCACGTTCAAAGAGGCCGAGGCGCGAAGGCTGGTCCAGTCTCTCAGGAAAAAATATGATTCTGTCGAACGGGCGCTCCAGGGCATCACTCAACAACCCCGTGTCTTCCTGAACATCCACGGCATGGGGCTTTCCACGTGCGGCCGGGAAAGTTATTTCAACGACCTTTTGGCCAGGGCCAAGGGTGTCAATATCGCGGGCGGCGTCCCGCAAAATTGGCTGGAGTATAACCGCGAACAGTTTCTCAAAGATAACCCCGACGTCATCGTCATCTTGACCAGGTCCCAGCGCGATTTTGAAAAGGCCAAAGTCTGGCTCAAGGCCCAGTCCGGCTTTTCCAGGATCCAGGCCATAAGGTCCGGCCGCGTCTATTTCATGGATGAGAATCCGGCCAGCCGCTTCGGGCCGCGCCTCTTCGACGCGCTCCTCGAGCTGGCCCGCCTTCTTCACCCCCAACAATTCGCAAAACAAACTTGATGCTATATTCGTATATAAAAGAGAGATGATCACGTTCTTTTTTATCCGCGATCACCGGCACAAATATCGTTTTTTTTCCTCGGAGCCGGCCCGGCCCCTTCCCGTCAAGTTTTCTAAAACCAGGGAGATCTGGGAAATCGCAAAAAAAAAGCTGATGCTGCTGCCGCAGAAAACCCTCCGACAGGAACAGGCCTTCAGCCGGGCCTTAAAACTCCAAGACCCTGCCCTGCGGATCGTCTATTCCGGATTTTCCGAGGAAAAGCGTATTAACCTCAGGTTTCGTCTTTTTCTCAACGCCCATAGGACAAAACGGGTCCTGATTCTCATCGGAGAAACCATCTTGCTTCCTTTTGCCGGCCTGGCCGCATTGCTCCCGGGCCCCAACATCGCTTTTTATGCTCTGGCCCTCCTCATGATCACGCACTGGCAGTCTCTGCGAGGAATCGGGGGCATCCTCAAGAAGGGCCACGATTTTGTGGGTTCCCCAGTCTTTGCCGAATGGGAGGAGGCCGTCAAGGCCAGGAATACAGGTGCTTTCCCCGAGATCCTCGGGAAAATTGAAAAAGAATACGCTTTAGAGGGCCTTCAAAAAGTCCTTTGGAAATAACACGATCGGGCGCTTCAATAAGACCCTCGATTTCCGAACCGCTTCTTCGGGGTCAATTGACAAATCGGGGTTTTTTCATTATTGTTACACTACCATGCCGCTGACTCTTAACCAATTCCTGTTCCTGATCATCACCTTCGCCTTCGTCATCGCCGTCGTGTTTCTCGTCAGGCTTTTCACTCAGCTCCGCAAGACGGCCGCCGAGGGCGAGAAGGCCCTGGCCGAGTTTCGCGAGCTGGCCAAGAGTCTCAACGAGCTGGACCTGCTGGTCAAATCCAGGGTGGAAGACCTGGGAAAGACGCTGGAGGCCACAAAAAAGGCAGCCGTCAACCTCTCTGAAGCGTCGTTTCTCGTCACCTCCAAGATCATCCGGCCTTCTTCCAAGTATCTTCCGTTGCTCATCCCAGCGGCCCGTTTTGTCTGGCGGCATTTGAAAAAACGAAAGGAGAACAAAAATGGGGAATGACAAAAGTCCAGCCTTGGAAGTGGCCGTATCATTCCTGATCGGAGCAGCCACGGGTTTTATCCTCGGCATCCTGTTCGCCCCCGCCAGCGGAAAAGAGACCAGGAAAAAGATCCAGGATGAAGTCAGCAAGACGGGCGAAAAGGCCAAGGAAAGCTTTGACAAATTCGCCAAGGAAGCCGAAAAAAGCATCAAGATCGTCAAAGAAAAAACTCAGGAAGGGATAGATGCGATCCGGGACTTCATCGATAAAAAACGGGATGAATTCTTGAAAAAAGGCCCCGAGACGCTGCCCGAGGAAGAGACAAAAGGCCGAGCCTGATTCATTTAAAATACTCAATTTAAGAGCTTGAAACGCGTTTGAGAGACACGCGGAACACTCCGCCAAAAACCGGAAAAACCAAAGACGTCTACACGGACGCCGACCTTCGCGATTTCCGGCCGGCCGAAAAGCTGGGCCGGCCCGGCAAATTTCCATTCACCAGGGGGATCTATCCCACGATGTACCGCGGAAAGCTCTGGACGATGCGCCAGTATGCGGGATTCGGGACGGCCGGAGAATCAAACAAGCGGTACCGATTCCTACTGTCCCAGGGGCAAACCGGCCTGAGCGTGGCTTTTGACCTGCCCACCCAGCTGGGGCTTGACTCGGATGACCCGCTGGCCCGGGGCGAAGTGGGCAAGGTGGGAGTGGCCATTGATTCCATCGAGGACATGGATGTGCTCTTCGACCGCATTCCCCTGGACCAGGTCAGCGTCTCCATGACAATCAACGCGACGGCAGCCGTCATCCTGGCAATGTACCTGGCCCTGGCCCAGAAAAGAGGAATTTCTTGGAAGGCACTGTCAGGGACTATCCAGAACGATATTCTCAAAGAATATATCGCCCGCGGGACATACATTTTTCCACCCCGGCCGTCTTTGCGCATCATTACCGAGATCATCGCTTTCTGCCGGGCGAACGTCCCGAAATGGAATACCATGAGCATCAGCGGCTACCACATTCGCGAGGCCGGCGCCACCGCGGTCCAGGAGCTCGCCTTCACCTTGGCCAACGCCGTGACATATATGGGCGCTCTGATCCAAGCCGGCCTCGACGTGGATTCCTTCGCCCCCCGCCTTTCTTTCTTCCTGGCCGCCCATAACAACCTTTTTGAAGAGGTGGCCAAGTTCAGGGCCGCCCGGCGCATCTGGGCAAAGCTGACTCGGGAACGCTTCAAAGCGAAAAACCCCAACTCCTGGAGATTCCGGTTCCATACGCAGACAAGCGGGGCCGCCCTTCTGGCCCAGCAACCGGAGAACAACATCACCCGGGTCGCCCTGCAGGCCCTGGCGGCCGTGCTCGGCGGGACGCAATCGCTCCACACCAATTCCCGCGACGAAGCCCTGGCCCTGCCCAGTCGGGAATCGGCGCAGATCGCTCTGCGGACCCAGCAGATCATCGCTCATGAAAGCGGAGCGGCGAAGACCGTTGACCCCCTCGGCGGCTCCTATTATGTCGAAACTTTAACGGACCAGGTCGAAGCGGATGTCGCGGGCTATCTCGAAAAAATCGAAGACATGGGTGGAATGCTCAAAGCCATCGAGTCCGGATATATCCAAAAGGAAATCCAGGAAAGCTCCTACAGATACCAGAAACAGATCGAGCTCAAAGAGCGGATCATCGTCGGGCTCAATGAATATATCAAAGACAAAGAGCGCCTGAATTTCAAGATTTATTATCCGCCGAAGACGCTGGAAAAAGCCCAGGTCGAACGGCTGAGTCGCCTCAAGAAAAAAAGGTCTGCCGCAGCGGTCCGGTCGCGGCTGGAAGAATTGAAAAATGCGGTTCAATCAGGGCGAAACCTCATGCCTCCTCTGATTGAAGCCGTCAAAGCCCGGGTCACCTTGGGCGAGATGACCAGCATTTTGAAAGGGGCTTTCGGGGAATATCGGGAAAACATCTCTATTTAATCTGTCCCCGTTCGTGCTCAAGCAGCCACTTTTTTCTCCACAACCCGCCGCCGTACCCGACCAGCTTTCCATCACTCCCGATGATCCGGTGGCAGGGGACGATAATGCTGACCGGGTTCAACCTGTTCGTATTGCCAACGGCGCGCACGGCCTTGGGCCGGCCCACGGCATTCGCGATATCCTGGTAGGAGGCCGTTTTCCCATAGTCGACCTTGAGCAGTTCGCGCCAGACTCTCTTTTGAAAATCCGTCCCTTCCAGGCGGAGCCTGACTGAAAATGTTCGCCTCTTTCCGCGGAAATATTCATCGAGCTCCCGAATGCATGTCTTAAGCGCAGGAGATAGAGTCGACCCGGCCGGTTTTTTCTTTATCACGAAATTCATGGAAAGGATTTCCCTGTCCGTGCCCGTAATTTCCAAGAGCCCGATCTTCGATGGATAGTATGCCCGGCGGATATCGTAAATGGCCATTCGCACCTCCTCCATAAAGTACCAGATTTTCCCCGTTCCGACAATCGGTTTATTTTTAGCCTAAACATGGCTTTTATTTGACTTTAGAGGCGTCTCGGTCTAAGATAAGCGCATGGATGCCATGAAAAGCCGCAAATTTTTCGTCATGGCGGCCGTCCTCGTCGGCCTGGGCTTGAACACGGCCGCCGTGGACAGAAAAACCGCCGCCGACATCGACCGTGAAATCGAAAAAATCAAGTCGGAGATGATCAAGGTCAGGCGTTTCATGCATATGAACCCCCAGCTGGCCAACCACGAGCAGGACGCGGCGAAGCTCATCAGCTCGAAGCTGGCCTCACTGGAAATAGACATTAAAAACGGCGTGGCCAAAACGGGCGTGGTCGGGCTTCTCCGGGGCAGCCAACCGGGCGTGACCGTTGCGGTCCGGGCGGACATCGATGCTGTGCCGATTCAAGAATTGGCCGACGTCCCCTACAAATCGCTCAACCCCGGCATCATGCATGCCTGCGGCCACGACATCCATACGGCCGTCGTCCTGGGCACGGCCTATGTCCTGAATACCCTCAAGGACCGGATCAAAGGAAACATCAAGTTCATCTTTCAGCCGGGCGAAGAAGGTCCTCCCGCCGGGGAAGAGGGCGGGGCCGCCCTGATGATCAAGGAAGGGGTCCTGGACAACCCTCCTGTCGGAGCGATCTTCGGTTTTCATGTCTGGCCGGAAAACCTGGGACAGGTTTTTATCGCGCCCGGGACGTTCCTGGCCAACTCGGATTCATTCCAGATCACCATCAAGGGGAAAAGCGCCTACGGCGCGCAGCCCCAGGAAGGCGTGGACGCCATCGTGCTCGCCGCGCAGGCGGTGCTGGCCCTGCAGTCCATCATCAGCCGTTCCGTGGACCCTACCGACCCGGCTCTGCTCACGATCGGCAAAATCGAAGGCGGGACGAAATCAGACGTCATTCCCGACAGGGTCCACCTGGAAGGCATTGTCCGGACCCTGAGCGACGCGAACCGGAAAAAAGTGTCCCGGATGATGGAGAGCGTGATCAAAGACACCGTCCATTCCCTGGGAGGCGATTATTCCTTCGCTTTCGAACAGGACGTTCCCTCCGTGTACAACCATCCGGAGTTTTTCGAGCTCATGCTCCCCTCGCTCAACGAAGCCCTGGCCGATAAGAAAGCGAGCCAGATCAAGCCGCAATTGATGGCGGATGACTTTGGCCTTTATAGCCAGAAAATCCCCGGCTTCTTCTTTTTATTAGGCGTGAAAAATCCGCGCCTCCCGTCCATGGCTCCTCTCCACAGTCCTTATTTCAACCCGGATGAACGAAGCATCGGCATCGGGATCAAGCTCATGTGCCATCTGCTTTTGGACGCCCTGGACCAGCAGAGCCGCCTTGAAAAGAACGGGCGCTAAGCTTATCATTAGTGCCTTATGCCTTTCCCTTTTCTCTTCTTGGCCCTTTCTCTCATCATTGGAATCCGGCTTTCCTCGACGCATGCCTTGCCGCTCGGACCTGCTGTCATTATCCTCGCCGCCGGACTCGCCGGCGGCTGGATTTTCTTCGCCCTGAAAAAGCACGCGTTTGGCTTTCTTTTCCTTTTGCTGGCGACGGCGGGGCTGGGTGCCGGTGTCTATTCTTCTTTCGACGGCCGCTATGAACGGAATCCCGTTCACAACTTTCAACAAAGCGCGTATGCCGATTTCTACGGCACGCTGTACCGATCGCCCTCGCCCGGCCTTGACCGGGATTATCTCTATTTGCGCGTGGAAAAAATTGTCTATGGGAATAAAGACGAGCGGGCCCGGGGAAATCTACGCATCTCCGTCCCCCACTCGACCGAGTTTCCCTCTCGCCTGGACCTGACGACGGGCGATTTCCTCAAGGTCTCGGCCCAGCTTGTGCCCCTGAGGGACTATAAAAATTTCGAAGAGCCGTTCTCCAAGCAGTATCTCAAGAACCAGCTTCTCCATAACCTAGCGGCGACAAAAAGCCCGCTTCTCATCGAAAAGATCAGGACCAACAGGGCTTACTTCCTTCTCCGCTGGATATCAATCCTGCGTCAAAAATGCCAGAAAAGGATCGAGCAGAATTTTGTCTCCGCTCAAGCCCCCCGGCAGATGTCGTTGGAAGGAGCCGTTTTCGAAGCTCTGATCCTCGGAGAACGAGGCCGAATGGACCCGGCGGCCACCCAGTCCCTCCAAAAGACCGGGCTCTTCCATCTCTTCGCCCTCTCCGGCGGCCACATCGCCATCATCTTTTTCTTGCTGTTTACCCTGCTGAAATACCTGCGAGTTCCGACGCGGCTGTCCTATATTCTGCTCATCGTTCTCCTCATTTTCTATTCGCTTCTGGTCGAAGGCCGGGCCTCCTTTCTTCGAGCGACGATCATGTCGGTCGCCTTTCTCCTCGGAAAGCTTTTCTGGAAAGACGTCCATTTGCTGAACACCATCTCCCTGAGCCTTTTTTTCCTGCTGCTGGTCGATCCCTTTCAGTTGTTCGACCTGGGCTTCCAACTCACATACGCGGCCACTCTCGGAATCATTCTCTTCATGCCCAAGCTTATGAAGTTTCTTCCCCGGCTGCCGCTGAAGATCAGCGAAACCTTCGCCATGTCCTTGACCGCCCAAGCCGGCGTCTTTCCCTTGATCGCCGGCGCCTTCCACAGGATCATATTTTCCGGCCTGGCCCTGAACATGATCGGCATTCCACTGGTGGGACTGATCATGGCCGTCGGCTATGTCTTTCTGCCGGTTGCTTTTTTATGGGGGGCCCTGGCCAAGCTCACGGCCCTGGTCATCGCCTTTCTGATCAAAGTCTTCATGCTTTCGACGCACCTTCTGGACGGCCTGCATTTTCTTTCCTACCGCATCCCGACGCCCCCCACGTTCGTCGTGATCGGCTACTTTCTCTTTCTTCTCCTGTTCCTTCTTCCGCCTCAAGTCAGGACGATCAAGCTGGCCTCCATCCCGGGATTCGCGGCCTGCTTGGCTCTCCTCATTTTTTATCCATTCTCCGCGGCGACCAAAAATTTCAAGGTCACGTTCATCGATGTCGGACAGGGGGATTCCATTCTTGTCGAGTTTCCCGGCCACAAGAAAATGCTTATCGACGGAGGAGGCCTGCCGGTCGGCACGTTCGACGTCGGTGAAAGTGTCGTCTCCCCGTTTCTTTGGAACAAGAGGATTAAAAGAATCGATTACCTGGTTTTAACGCATGCCCATCCCGATCATCTGAACGGCCTGGCGGCTGTGGCCCGGAATTTCCGCATCGGAGAATTCTGGGAAGTCGCCGGCCCGCCCCAAGACAAAACCTATACGCAGCTCAAAAAATCGCTGCTCGATGTCCCGCAAAAAAGGGTCTTCCAAGGCTTCCGCCTTGGCCAAGGGGGTGTGACAATCGAAGCTCTATTCCCAAGAGCCGATGTCCCCCCGACTATGCTTCCCGACAATGATCAATCGCTCGTCCTTCGCATCTCCTATGGCTCGACATCATTTCTGCTTCCCTCCGATATCGGGATCAACACCGAACGGGAGATTCTGGAAAGGGTCGGCGAACTCAAAAGCCAGGTCTTGAAATCGCCGCACCACGGCAGCAATTCGTCCAGCTCCGTCCTTTTTCTCAAAGGCGTGGCGCCGGAAGTGATCGTCATCTCCGTCGGAAGGAGCAACGCCTTCGGCTTGCCCCAGGCGGATATACTCGAGCGGTACAGGGAGAGCGGAGCTAAAATTTATCGGACGGACCTCGATGGGGCTGTGGAAATCTCCTCCGACGGGCAGAAAATCTCCATTCGAACAGGCGCCAGCTTCTCCTAGCGGGGCGAGGGGTGAGTCCCCTCAATTGACAAACGGACATCCGTGCACTATTATTAAATCATGGATATGGATATCAAGAAAGCCCTTGGCGCCCTCCTCCTTCCCTTGATCCTGACAAGCCTACTTTTTCCCCAGAGTCTTACGGATGTCGCGAAAAAAGAAAAAGAGCGCCGCGAAAGCCTCAAGGGGAATAAGGCTGTGGCCGTCTCCAATGCCGACCTTGCCAAAATGAAAAAAAAACCGGCCTACATAGCCGCCGGTCCTGAAAACCAGTCTCCAATTGAAACCGCGGCTGCCGCAAGCTCGAAAACAGGGATGCCGACAGGCTCCGAGACCGCGCTGTCACCCACCCTGCCTGCCGGCCTCAGAGACCAGCTCGCCGAGAGCCCTCAGACTGCTTCGCAGAGGATGAACGAACAGGTCAAGGCGGATCTGAGAGAGAAGTACAACAAGGCCAAAGAGTACAGGGAGCTGCTGGAGTTGAAGATGGCATCCCTGCAGCAGCAGTTCTTCAACATGGCCGATACAAAGTCGAAGGAGCTTATTCAGAAAGACATCTCCGAAACGTATCCCAAGCTTCTCGGGGCCCAGGAGGCGGAAAACAAGGCCCGGGAAGATCTCGAAAGATTTTTGGGCGAAAAGCTAAAAGATCAGATTTCGCCCATCTGGATCAAGTAAAAGTCGGCGCCGGCCTCAGCGGAAATAGATCAAAGAGACCTGAATCCCCAAATCCCGTTCATCCTTGGAATTGGGGATGATTTTGGCCGGCACGAACGTCTTGTCGACGCCCACCGTCAGATAAAACTCGTCCTTGTCTCCCAGCATCTCTTTTTTGATAGTGAAGGACTTTTCAAAAACATTGTCCGCAGCGATGAACTCGACCAGCGTCAGGTCGTTGATCTTAAAGGAGATCTTCTGGTCTTTCACGGCTTCCAGGTTGACGCCGCCCTTGATCACCAGGAGGGCATCCCGGTGAGGGTTATCGATCACGCACTTGGCTTCTTTGCCCGTCCATCGCCACTGCTTGAGAACGGCGTCCTGGTTGGTTTCAAGGTCGAACCAGCCGCTCTCATAAATCACTTCCGGGGTTCCGAGAGGCGGCGGGACAACCTTCAACTTCTGGGACAAGACTTCGAGTTCCGCTTTGCCGCTCCTGTCATACGGGTTGGCGAAGCCGACGGACAATCTGAGGGTCGCTTCCCCTTTGAACTGGGGGTCGAATTCATCGATAAAAGCAGGGATGTGAATCCGTCTTTTGTAGGTGTATTCCTTGCTTTTCTCCCACTGGGATGTGGGAATGTCGGGAGTATAATCATCCTGGACGAGCATATTGGTATTATGCCAGAAGTGGACGAAAATGTTGTAATCCCGGTCGAGTTTTTGAAAATCTTTGTTCGTTTTCCACTTGTATTCGACATCGGTAATCAGGTTGTCGGAGAGCGTGGGCTCGGAGAAGGTCACCGAGAGCTCAACGCCCTTGACGGCCGTTTTTTTCTGGCATCCGACCGCGACCACGAGAATGGCCGACAATATGAGCAGCGTCCGCGCAACTCTTTTCATCTCGTTCCTCCTAAAATCGTGATCAATAAGAGCCCTATTATAAAGAATCACGGGGGATCTGTAAAGAGACGATCCCGGCGGGGTCTGCAATTGAAAGAACGTTTTTTCTATAGTATAGTCTTTCAAAGATGAGAATTCTCCTGGCTGTCTACTCCCTTTTCTCCCGGTTTATCTGTCGTATCAAAAAGGGGCTCTACGAAGCGGGCATTCGGAAGGCCAAAAAGGCGCCCCTTCCTGTCATCAGTGTCGGGAATATCACGCTGGGGGGAACGGAAAAAAGTCCCCTGGCCATAGAGCTCCTTTCCTATTTTTTGAATCTCGGCCTTAGACCCGCCCTTGTCTCCAGGGGCTACAAAGGGAAATGGGAGAGTCGTGGAGGCGTGCTCTCCGACGGCAAAACAATCTCCGGCACGTGGCAAGACGCCGGTGACGAGCCCTATATGATCGCCCGGGCCCTCCCGCAAGCCGGCGTTTTCATCGGCAAGGATCGTCTCGCCTCCTGTCAAAAAGCCGAGTCCTTGGGATTTGACATTGCCGTCCTGGATGACGGTTTCCAGCACCTGCGCCTCCGGAGGGACTTAGACATCGTGCTCCATGACCTCCAGGAACAAACGGCTCTGCGCGAGGGATGGAGCGCCTTTAAAAGGGCGGATGTTCTGATGCTAAAATCAGGCAGTCCCGACCGTGGGCGGCAGAAAATCCAGGAGTCTTTCCCCGAGCTTCCGGTCTTTGGCTATTCGGTCGCGGTCAAGGGATTCTGTCCTTTGGGAGGGGAGGAGATCCTGCCGGCCGCGGCCTGGGAAGGCAAAAACGTCCTTGCTTTTTGCGGGATCGCCCGGCCCGAAAGGTTTTATTCACTCCTTGAGAAATGCGGGCTGACAGTCGCCGCCCGCATTTCCTTCCCCGACCATTATGCTTACCCGGCTCAAGCCCTGGAAAAAATTCTTGAGGCGGCCCAAAAATTGAGGCCGGAAGCGGTTGTGACGACGGATAAGGATGCCGTGAAGGTCTCGGACCGTCGGGAAAAATTCGGTTCGGCTCCCGTGATCGTCCTAAAAATCGGGCTGGAGCTGCCGGAATCGTTCAAGGAGAAGGTCCGCGCCGTTTCGGTCAAGCTCATAGAAAACCATCCCTAAGTCAGATGTCCGGCTATTTTATTGAATACATAGGATATTGCGCTTTCAAAGCCTTGGCCCTGGCCTTCGCCTGCCTGCCCCGTCCGCTGTGCCTGTCCATCGGGAATGGGCTCGGCCGGCTCGCCTTCCGCCTGGATGGGCGGCACCGCGCCATTGCCCTTTTCAACCTGGCCGTCGCCTTCGGAAAAGACCGCTCGGAGCCGGAACGGCAGGCCTTGGCGCGGCAAGCCTTTGAACATTTCGGCCGGACGATCGCTGATATCATCAAGATCTCCGGCTACTCTAGAGAAAAAATTCTTCGACTGATCCGGACGGAAGGAGCGGAGCATCTTAGAATGGCCTTGTCCAAAGGCAGGGGAGCGCTTGTGTTCACCGCCCATTTTGGGAACTGGGAAGTGACCACGGCCGCGATCGCGGCCATCGGACCCGTCCGGGTGATCGCCCGGCCGCTCGATAACAGGCTCCTGGAAAAAGAGCTGGCCAAGCTGCGAATGAAATTCGGGGCCGGGATCATCTCCAAATTCAAAGCCGGGAAACCCATCCTGCAGTCCTTGAAAAACAACCAGATCGTCGGCATCCTCATCGACCAGAACGTCCTGCGCAGCCAGGCGGTTTTCGTGGACTTCTTCGGCAAGCCGGCCGCCACGACACCCGCCCTGGCGGCGTTCCATATGCGCACCGGCGCCTCCATCGTTCCCGTTTTTTGCTATCCGCTGCGGAACGGCTTGTACCGGATAAAGCTTTTTGAGCCTGTCGAGCCAGCCCTGGCCGGCCCCCAGGAACAGGATGTGTTGAAAATCACCCAAATATGCACTAAGATGATTGAGCGCGAAATCAGGCAGAACCCGGGCCTTTGGCTTTGGGTTCACAAGCGCTGGAGGACAAGGCCTCTTGAGGAAGAAAGGACACCATGAGAGCCCATAACCGAAAGCTGGACGAGCTGAGGCCGGTCAAAATTCATACCGACTATCTCGATTTTGCCGACGGGTCGGCCTTGATCGAATTCGGAAAGACACGGGTCGTGGCGGCGGCGACCATCGAGGAAAAAGTCCCGCCGTTTTTGAAAGGCGGAGGCTCGGGCTGGATCACGGCCGAATACTCCATGCTTCCCCGCTCCACCGAAAAACGGACGAACCGCGAGCGAAATCAAGGCTATCCTTCGGGGCGCAGCCAGGAGATCCAGCGCCTGATCGGAAGGACGCTCCGGGCGGTGACGGACCTCAAGCTCATCGGTGAACGACAGATCATCCTGGATTGCGATGTCATCCAGGCCGACGGCGGGACACGCGTGGCCTCCATCAATGCCGCCTGCGTGGCCTTGGCGCTGGCCCTCAAAAAAATGCTCGATGAGAAAGTGATCGACCGGATGCCGCTGCACCATCTCGTGGCCGGCATCAGCGTCGGAATCGTCAAGGGCGAGGCTCTTTTGGACCTGGATTACAGCGAAGATTCCGCGGCCGAAACGGATATGAACGTCGTCCAGACAGACCGCGGGCAGCTTTTGGAAATCCAAGCCACGGCCGAAAAAGAGCCATTTTCGAGGCACTCCTTGAATGCGCTCCTGCACCTGGCCGACCTGGGCATCTCGGAGATCATTCAAATCCAGAAAGACGTCTTGAAAAAGAAAAGTCTTCTTTTCATGGCCTATGGTTAAGTCCGGCCGGAAGGGCTCAAAGGGATTCGAAGGAGATTGACCATGAACCGAATCTTGGTTACGGGCGGGGCAGGTTTCTTAGGCAGCCATCTCTCTGAGTATCTCCTGAGCAAAGGCTCGGATGTCGTCTGCATCGATAACTTTTTCTCGGGCCACAAGGACAACATCCGCCCGCTCCTGGCCCATCCCTATTTTGAGCTGATCCGGCACGACGTCATCCACCCGCTGTTCGTGGAAGTGGACCGGATCTACCATCTGGCCTGCCCGGCCTCGCCTATCCATTACCAAGTCAACGCGATCAAAACCGTGAAGACTAACGTCATGGGGACGATCAACATGCTCGGCCTGGCCAAAAGGACCAGGTGCCGGATCCTGCTTGCCTCGTCCTCCGAAGTTTATGGGGACGCCAAGGTCCATCCCCAAACGGAGAGCTATTGGGGGAATGTCAATCCAATCGGCATCCGCAGCTGCTACGATGAAGGCAAGCGCGTGGCGGAGACCCTGATGATGGATTACCACCGCCAGAACAAGGTGGACATCAAAATTGTCCGCATCTTCAACACCTACGGCCCCCGCATGGCCGTCAATGACGGCCGGGTCGTCAGCAACTTCATCGTCCAGGCCCTCCGCGGCGACCCGATGACCATATACGGCGACGGGAGCCAGACGCGCTCCTTTTGCTACGTGACAGACCTAATCGAAGGCTTGCACCGGATGATGGAATCCGAGAATTTCATCGGCCCGGTCAACATCGGAAACCCGGGCGAATTCACCATCGCCGAGCTGGCCGAGCTTGTCCTGAAGATCACCAAGAGCAAATCGAAGATCGTCCGTCAGCCCCTGCCCTCGGATGACCCCGTCCGCCGCCGGCCGGACATTTCCCTGGCCAAGGCTAAGCTCGCCTGGGAGCCGAAAGTCCCCCTGGAAGAAGGGCTGTCCGTAACGGTCGACTATTTCAAGGAGAAACTAGGATATAAAAAATGAGCCGTCCAGCCCATTTCAAGAAACTTTCCATTGTCATGCCTGTCTATAACGAAAAAGACACGATCCAAAAAATCATCCCCCGAGTTTTGAACGTGGATGTCGGCCTCGAGAAAGAGCTGGTCATTGTTGACGACTTTTCCCAGGACGGGACGAGGGACATTCTGGCCAAGCTCAACGACCCTCGGATCAAAGTCCATTTTCATCCCAAAAACATGGGCAAAGGCTCGGCCCTTCAAACCGGGTTTGCCAAGGCCTCGGGCGAAATCGTCCTTGTTCAGGACGCCGACCTGGAATACGACCCGGACGAATACCCCAACCTCCTCCAGCCGGTCCTGGACGGGCGGGCCGACGTCGTGTACGGCTCCAGGTTTCTCAGCGGCCCGCACCGCGTGCTATTTTTCTGGCACTATCTCGGCAACAAGATGCTGACCACCTTCTCCAACATGCTCTCCAACCTGAACCTGACCGACATGGAAACCTGCTATAAAGTCTTTAAAAAAGACATATTGGATGCCATCCATCTCAAATCCAAGCGCTTTGGTTTCGAGCCTGAAGTGACCATTAAAATCGCCAAGATGAAGGTGCGAATCTACGAGGTCCCGATTTCCTATTCGGGCCGCGATTACAGCGAGGGAAAGAAGATCGGCTGGAAGGACGGCTTCGCCGCCATCTTCCACATCATCCGCTACAAATTTTTTAAATAAAACATTAAGTGCCGATGGCATCTGAGCACTGAGATGAAGGACATCCCCGCCCAAGATCATCCGTCTGACCGTTTCGAAAAATATTTCTCACGAAGAATCGTTTTTGTCATCAGCGGCGTCGTTTTTCTGGCCCTGGCGATCAAGTTTCTCGACCACACGGTCGACGATGCATTTATCAGTTTTCGCTACGCCCATAACCTCGTCCAAGGACACGGCCTTGTCTTCAATCCCGGCGAACGGGTCGAGGGCTATACAAACTTCCTTTGGGTCATTCTGTCCGCTTTTTCGATGTGGCTTTCCCTGAATCCCGAAATTTTCGCGAAAATCATCGGGCTGCTGGCATCGCTTGGGACGATCGCTGCCGTGGTCAGGCTCAGCCCGAAGCCGGACAATTATCGGCTGCTCGTCTATGCGGCGCCAATCCTGCTTGCCGTCAATCCCTCGTTCGTTGTCTGGGCCACTGGCGGCCTGGAAACGCCGCTCTTTACGTGCCTTGTCACATGGGGTCTCGTCCTTGCCGCAAAGGGAATGGAAAAGGACCCGTTGCCGCTGTCCAGTGCCCTCGTGCTGGCATTCGCCGCATTGACCCGGCCTGAAGGGGTTCTCATCGCCGGCCTTGTTTTCGTTTTTGCCGTCACCCTCGGGATCAAAAATAATTCGTTAGCCCGAAATACAGCTTTTTGGCTGCCGGTATTCGCGGCCGTTTATTTGCCCTACTTTATCTGGCGTTTCATCTATTACGGAGCACTCCTCCCGAACACATTTTATGCCAAAGTCGACCCGGGCGGTTCGCAGTTGGTCCGCGGCCTTGTTTATTCCCACAGGTTTTTGGCGGCCATCGGGTACTGGACAATTGTGGGCTTAATCGGGCTGGTTTGGATGAAAAAAACCCGCTTTGTTCCTGCCCTCGGTTGGCCGCTCCTCCTGTATGTTTTCTACATCATCTATATCGGCGGGGATGGTCTGCCGATGTATCGCTTTTTTGTTCCCGGGCTCGGCATCTTTTTCATTCTCGTCTCTCGAGGCCTAGCCGGCTGGCTGGCCAAAGGGGCCCGCTGGAAGCCGATCAGGGCGGTTATGACAATCGCCCTATTACTGACCGCGTCCTACTCCATGATCCCCTCCTATCGGGGCCCGGATTATAACTATGTCATGCAGGACCACAGCGAAGTCGACGGCTGGAAAGAAATCGGCAAATGGTTCAAAGCCGGCGCAAAGCCCGACGACTCGATTGCCGTTATCCCTGCGGGCGCAATCCCCTACTACTCTGAGCTAAAGACAATCGATATGCTCGGACTCAACGATGTGACGATCGGCCGGAAGACGACGAACGATATGGGAAAGCTCCAAGCCGGCCATGAAAAATATGACATCGAATATGTCCTCAGCCGGAAGCCCACCTATATTATCGTCGGCGTCTATGGCCTTTCCGCCGACCCCCTTCCCCCCCGGCAGCTGGTCAAGCCCTATTATCCTGCGGAGACCGAGCTACTCAAGTCCCCCGCCTTCCAAAACCAGTACTCCCTGAAACTGGGCCGGACTCAAGAAGGCTATTTCTATTATTTTGTGCGTAATACGAGCTAGACACTCTTGGAGGTGGACCCTTTGATAGGGTCCCCCTCCAACGGGCGGCGGGAATACCCGCCTGCCCTGCCACCCCTCCGAGGAGCATTCTTCCATGAATTCATTGCCAAATGCTCCTTGGAAGGAAGGCAGCGAGCGGAGCAAGCGTTGGAAGGAAACCCTAGGTAAGGGTTTCCTTCCAAGAGTGTCCGGCCTGACTTGACTTTCTGCACCGGTGACTATAATATTTCTTTTTAATAAGTTAGGCCTTTCAGCCCCATAATGGAACGCCTGATTTCAAGGAGGCAATCATGAATCTTTTATCCTGGCTCATCCTAGCCGGCATTATTATTGTCGTTTTGGTCCTGCTTTCCCTTCTCATGGCCAAACAATACCGGAAAGTCGGTCCTAACGAGGCCCTCATCATATCCGGAAGAAAAAAGACCGTAACGCTCCCCGACGGGACGAAGAGGAAGGTCGGCTACCGCTACCGCCTGGGCGGAGGCACGTTCGTCATGCCTTTCCTGGAAACCGTCGATGTCCTGCCCATGGACGTCATCCCCCTCAGTATCAAAACCGCCGAAGTCTTGACCCATGGCGGCGTGCCGATCCTGGCCGAAGCGACGGCCCAAGTCAAGATCGATTCCTCGGATGACGCGATCCATATCGCCGCCCAGCAGTTCCTGAGCTTGGGGAAAGACGGCATCCGGGACGTGGCCATGGACGTTCTCGAAGGAAGGATCCGGGAAGTCATCGGAACCATGACCGTGGAGGAGATCTACAGGGGGCGCCGCGATTTCAATGATCGGGTCGGGGATGCCATTCGCGAGGACTTCTCCCGCATGGGACTTGTCCTCCTGTCTTTCTCTCTCAAAGACATCAGCGACACGCAGGGCTTTCTCGATGCGCTGAGCAAGCCGCTGATTTCCGCCGCCAAGCGCGACGCGGCCATTGCCGAGGCGGAGACCGAAAAAGAATCCATCATCAAATCCTCCCAGGCGCGGAAAGAAGGAGAGGTGGCCCGTCTGCAGGCCGAGGCCTTGATCGCCAAGGCCCAGTGGGAGAATGAGGCGAAGAAAGCCGAATCCCAGGTCGACGTCAACCAGAAGAAGGCCCAGGCTGATTTCTCCTACGAGCTCGAGCGAAACCGGCTCAGCCAGGAGATCAAGAAAGAGGAAGCCAAGGTGCACCTGATCGAAAAAGAACAGGCCATTAAGATCGAGGAGTTCGAGATCCAACGCCGGGAGAAGGAGCTCGAATCCAACGTCCTTAAGCCCGCGGACGCCCGGAAGTACCAGATCAAGGCCGAAGCCGAGGCCGAAGAATTCCGCATCCAGGCCGAAGCCCGGGGAAAAGCCGAGGCCTCCAGGCTCGAGGGCCAGGCCGAAGCGGAAAAGATCAAGCAGAAAGGGCTGGCCGAGGCCGAGACCATGCTGAAAAAAGCCCAGGCCTGGGACAAGTTCAACGAAGCGGCGATTCTCGAAATGTATATGAAAGTCCTGCCCGACGTGGCCAGGGCTATTTCCGAGCCGCTGTCCAAGGTCGACAAGATCGTGGTCATCGGCGGCGACAAGAGCCTGGGAACGACAAAAATCACGGGTCAAGTGGCGGAGATCCTGGCCCAAGTTCCCGAAGTCGTCCAGTCCCTGACCGGCGTCGACTTGAGAAAATTCCTGAAAGACAAGCTCTCTCCCGAAGATAAGCCAAAGAAAGATAAATAAGGCCCTTTCCGCGGACAAAGGCACATTATGATCTCAGAAAAAGTCAATCAAATCGGAACCTCTCCGACCTTTAAAATTGCGGCGAAAGCCACGGCCATGAAGGCGGAGGGAATCGATGTCATCGACCTCAGCATCGGCGAGCCTGATTTTCCGACGCCCGAAAATGTCAAGACCGCCGGGATCAAAGCAATCCAGGAGAATTTTACCAAATACACGGAAAACGAGGGGACGCCTGCCTTAAAAAAAGCGATCATCGCCAGGCTCAAGGAAGATCATGGCCTGACCTACGCCCCCAATGAGATTATCGTTTCCACCGGCGGGAAGAGCTCGCTTTTTCACCTGGTCCAGGCGCTGGTCAACGAAGGGGAGGAAGTGATTATTCCGGCGCCCTACTGGGTAACCTATCCTCAGCTTGTCACCCTGGCCAAGGGCAAGACCGTGGTCATCCAGACCAAGGAGGAAGACGGTTTCCTGCTCAAGCCCGAGGACCTCAAAGCCGCGATTACTCCCGCAACAAAGGCCCTCATCCTGAATTCCCCTTCCAATCCCACCGGGGCCACATACCAAAAGCATGAGCTCGAGGCCTTGGCTGAAATCATCCGGGGCGAGGATATATATGTCATCTCCGACGAGATCTATGCGAAGCTCGTTTACGATAACTTTCTATTCACCAGCTTCGCTTCCCTCGGCGAGGACATCAAGAGGAAGACCATCCTTGTCAACGGCGTCTCAAAAGCTTACTCCATGACGGGATGGAGGATCGGGTATGCCGCCGGCCCCGCCGATGTCATCGGCGGCATGGCCAAGATCCAGAGCCACACCACCTCCAATCCGGCCTCGATCTCCCAAAAGGCCAGCCTGGAAGCCCTGTCCGGGCCGCAGTACGATGTGGGAAAAATGGTGGCGGAGTTCCAACGTCGCCGCAATTACTGCTTGATGAAGCTCGAAGCCATTCCCCAGATTTCCTGCTTCAAGCCCCAGGGCGCCTTTTACCTCTTCCCGAACGTCCAGGCCGCCTACGGAAAAGAATTCAACGGCGCCACGATCCGCAACTCTTACGGGCTGGCGTATTACCTGCTCAGGGAAGCAAAAGTGGCCATCGTGCCCGGGGATTCCTTCGGCGCCGACAATAACATCCGCCTGTCCTATGCCACGTCCATGGAAAACCTGGAAAAGGGCATGGACAGGCTCATCCGGGCCTTCTCACAGCTCAAAACGGCGAAAATGGTCAAACGCGTTTCCCTCCAGAACGCGGTCACCCGGGTCAAGAAATCCGTCCCGGTGGAGGCGGCCGTCCCCGCCAAGGTCATGGACGGGCTGATCGCCGAGGTGGGGCAGCCGCTCGGCCACGAAAATTATTTTGAATGGAACGCCAATATTAACGGGGTCATCGTCCAGCTCCGGACGAACGTCTCCCATCTCAACGACTTCTGGATCGAGAATTGGTATCCGGCCCGGCTCGAGTCGGAACTCGAGCCCCACGGCATCATTTATGCGGTGGACGGCATCGCCGGCCGCGAACCCCGCGCTTTCTATAGCCCGGAGACCAAGACCGGGGCCGTCGTCAACTGCGACAATTACGGGCCTCTCCGGAGCCTCGCCCTCGGGCTTGTCATGGATATGTCCGAACGCCTGAGCGGCGTCCATGCTTTGAGGGGAATGTCGGCCGACGCCGGCGGCAGCGGGCTCATCTTGATCGGCCCGCCGGGCACGAAGAAGACCGAGCTGTTCTTCGAGCTCATTCAGGACCCGCAGTTCCGGTTTCATTCGAACGATGTTGTCTTTGTCCGGTATTCAGGAAGGACGCCCAACGCCGACTGCGTCGAGCGCAAGGTCTATATCCCGACGAATTCGGTCGAATCCTTTCTCAAGCTCATCCCGCTCTTCGACTCCAGCAAATGCGAAAATGTCATTACCCACAAAGAGGACTGCAAGGATCCGGAATGTCCGAGGCAGGACGATTGCCGGCTTGACCGCGGATCACCGTATTGTTACCGCGCGTCCAAGGAAGGCCACGCCATGCTTGACCCGAACTGGATCGCCGGGCCGGCCGCCTACTCCCGGCGGACAGCGCTCCACTGGATATTCATTCTGAGGAATGATCCCCTCTCTCCGGCTGCCGTCGAGGTGGGGCCTGAGGAAGCTCTCCGCATCCTGGCTTCTGGAGAGACCCCAGGGAGCAAAAAGGGAATCGGCCCGGCCAATATCCAGCCATTCTTCAATCCCCACCTGCTTCTGGGGACGGAAGAACGGCTCAACATTCAAAAGGCCTTTTATGAAAGGCTGCTCCAGAACACGGCCTGTTATCTGTTCAACAGCGGGGTGGCCGGCGCAGACAAGATCAAGGAGATCATTGCCATAAGGTAAAGCGGCCGTTCCGCTAAATGGGTCCTGTCGCCGACCAGCCCCATCGTCCTCACTGAAAAATTTGGGATGGTTAGTTAATTTAGGGACTATATCAAAAATTCCAAATTTTCTTCAGTTCCGGGCGCTGGGGCTCCCCGTTCGGCGCCACCCATTTGGCGTTTCGCCCGCAAGGAAAGATTCGGTAGCGGCCTTGCTCCCTTTCAGGTTTTTAACACCGTTCCCTCACCGCGCTCTTCTCAGCGCCTGCGTATCTCACACGCCTGATAACGGCTTAAAAAGGTGTCCTTGTCCACACCGTGGCGTCAATTTTTTCCGGTTCTAGTTCAAACATTCTCGGCGCCCGGCTTGGCCGGGTTCCCTCGAAGAGCGGGCGATCTGTTCGAAAGAACAGATCGGTGGGGGTTCCAAGGGCGTGAACCCTTTTGGTCGCAGGGCGTTAGCCCGAGAAGGGGAGGCAGGGAGCGAAGCGAACGTTGGAGGGGTCTTCTCCTCCAAAGTGTTCGGGTACGGCTAAACCTTCCATGGTCGCTGCGGCCGTTACCGGATCTTTGTTTCTTAGGAGAGCTCGTTTTCGATTTCTTCGGCAAGGAGATGGAGAAGCACTAGGTGGACTTCCTGGACGCGAGGCGTCTCTGAGGAAGGGACGTCAAGCAGGTAATCGGGGAGCCGGGCCATTTTCCCTCCGCCCTTTCCCGTCATGGCGATCGTCACGAGATTCCTTTTCTTGGCCGCCTTGAGGCCGTTGATGACATTGGGAGAATTGCCGCTCGTGGAAAGAGCCAGGGCGACATCGCCGCTTTCGGCCAGGGCTTCGACCTGCCGGCTGAAAACCCGGTCAAATCCCGAATCGTTCCCGATGGAGGTCAATACGGAAGTGTCTGTGGACAGGGCAACAGCGCGCAGGGCAGGCCTCGTCTTCAAGAACCGATTCACGAGTTCTGCAGCAAAATGCTGGGCTTCCGCGGCGCTTCCGCCGTTGCCGAAGACAAGGATCTTTCCGCCGGCGCGCAGGCTCCGGACGCAGGCCTTGGCCGCAGCCTCAAAGATCTTGCCCTTATCCTTAAAAAATTCATTCAGCAACCGGCTCAGCCTTTCCGCCGCTTTTTGATAATCCATCACCCTTCCTCCCCGAGGCCCGTCTGAATGATCGACCTGACCCGGTCGATCAGCTCAGATAAGTTTTCGGCCCGATAATCTTCGACGGGCACAGCCGGATGAAAAGTCACCCGGATGTGGCCCTTCCGGATAAAGAAGCTGCCCTTGGGCATCATTTCATAAGTTCCCTTGATGGAAACGGGCACGATCGGGGCCCCGCTTTCGAGCGCCAGAAAAAACCCTCCGCGCCTGAATCTCTGCAATTGGCCGTCGCGGCTCCTTGTTCCCTCCGGAAAAATCAGGAAAGAAAAGCCTTTTTCCTTCATCAGCCGGCCCGCCCGTTCGATAGCCACCTTTCCTCCCCTCGCCCCTTTCCGGTCTACGGGGACAAACTCGACGAACTTCATCCCGGGACCGACGACCGGGATCCGGAAAACTTGCTTTTTCAAGATCACCCTCACCGGCTGGGGAATGAGCATGAACATCATCGGTCCGTCCAGAAAGCTGAGGTGATTGGGCATGAAAATATACGATCGCTTCGGGTCGATCGCTTCCACTCCCGAAACATCGAGATGCAGGCCGAGCAACCTCCTGCTGAGGCGCATGGCCCATTTGCCGATGACCAACAGCGGGTCCCGGGCTCCGACCAGCAGGCAGAGCAAAAGAACGGGGATCACACACAGGATGATGACCACATAAATCAGAAAAAGCAGGATGGTCCTGATTTTCATCAGGACCCATTATACAATAAAAGGGGAGGGATTAAGAGCCTTGCTGGGCGCTTCTGGGAGCCCGGATCCAGTTTCCGGACCAGATGATCAGGTCATAATTAAAATCAGACATCTTATCAACGGAATAAAAATCCTGGGGACTACTAGAATCGTAAGCGAATCCCTCATCCAAGCCGTCCTGGCCGAGGGACTGGATGAGGTAATCATCTTCGCCGACGCTCGCTGCATCAATACCGAACTGTCCCGCGCACGACGAGCGGGTCCAAACCCTTAGGGGGCGCCCCCACTGATCTTTCATGGGAATGGTTCTGATATGGAGGGCCGAGAGCTCATCGAAGATCGGCTGGCCGGGTGAGAGGTCGCCGTCGGGATTGGACGGCGCATAGCCGGTGTCCGTGATATACATCATCATGGATTGGGCCAGGGAATTTATTTCCTGCATCGTACCTTTCTGTTTGGCCTTCTGCATGGCTCCCTGGACGATGGGCACGAGAAGAGCAGCGAGGATGCCGATGATGGCAATGACGATTAAAAGCTCGATCAGGGTAAATCCGTTTCTTCTCATTGCGGGCCTTCCTGATATCGGTATTCCTTAAGAGTTGTTCCGACTTTGCTCGAGGGAAAAAAATGGGCGATACAGCTTCTTTCTGTATCGCCCATTTGAGGACCTCTGCCCTAGGACGTGTTAGCTCGCGGATCCGGCTCTCGGACCGCGGACGAACGTGCCGTTCCAGTTGATCAGGTCGCGCTCAAAATCCAGGCTGGCGTTGATCACGTACAAGCCTGCTTCAGGGTTGGCCGGGTCGTAGGCCCAGCCTTCGGTTACTCCACCCCGGCCGTAGGACGAGACTACAAAGTCATCTGCAGCAGAGCCGGTGACGGCGATTGCACCATCAACATCCGTGCCCAGGTAAACATTAAAAGGTGTACTCCACTGGTCATTGGTGGGAAGAACTTTGAGATAGAAGGGGGAAAGAGCGGTAGCCACAGGGCCGCCCACCACGAGCGCGCCGTTGCTCGAAAAAAGAAAAGTGCCCTTGTCCGTGAGGTAATCCGTGAGGGCCGTGGCGATGGAGTTGATGTCCTTCTGGGTCCCTCTGACTTTGGCTTTCTGAAGAGCGGTGAGAGCGTTGGGGATGAGCAGCGCCGCTAGGATCCCGATGATGGCAACGACGATCAGCAGCTCGATCAGGGTGAAGCCTTTTTCCTTATTCACTTTAAGCATTCAAAAACCTCCTTTTCCTTGTGGATTGCTTAATCATCCATCAAGGCAATGAATTTACTTTACGCATCCTATTACTCAGCAAGTTCCGTGCCAATAATTATGTAATTGTAAATTATTGACAATAAATAACATATATTTTCTCTCCTGGAATATACTTTCCAATTAGTGCCGCTATTTGTCGTGGCATGCCAATTATTGTCATCAATAAGAGATGGCTTTATCCTCGTTGCCTTCCTCTCGCTGCTCAGACCTTTTAAAGGATTTCAATTCATATTTATCGATGAGATAGCGCAACGAGCGATAGCTGATCCCCAGGAGGGAAGCCATTTTTTTCATGTTCCCTCCCGATACCGAGCCCGCCTCCTGGATATACTTTTTGGCGATATGATCGAGATGACTTTCCAGGTCAAAACCGGACCTGAGGATCACCGAATCATCCTCGCGCCGCCCCGTTTCCAGGATGTCCCTGGGGAGGCTGGAGACCGTGATGGTCTCTCGCTCCTCGACGGCCACGATCCGTTCGATCAGGTTTTCCAGCTCCCGGACATTTCCCGGCCAGGCGTAGGTCTCCAAAAAGCTGACGACCTCCGGGGTGAGCCGTTTCGTCTTGCGCCCCATTTTCTCGCAGTGCTTCTGGAAGAAGTGCGAGACCAGCAGGGGCATATCCTCGATTCTTTTGCGAAGCGCCGGCATCTCAAAAGAAACGACGTTCAAGCGGTAGAATAATTCTTCCCGGAATTTTCCCTCTTCGATTCTTTTCTTCAGATCCTGGTTCGTCGCGGCGATGATCCGGACGTTGACGGGGATCTCATCCGTCCCACCAACCCTCCGGATCTTCCTTTCCTGGAGGACACGGAAGAGCTTCACCTGGGTCCAAGGGGAAAGCTCGCCGACCTCATCCAGGAAGATCGTCCCGGCATGGGCGATTTCAAACATGCCTTTTTTATCCGCCACGGCGCCCGTAAAAGAGCCCTTGGTATGGCCGAAGAGCTCGCTCTCCAGGAGACTCTCCGGCAGGGCCGCGCAATTGATGGAGACGAACGGCCGCTCCCGGCGCCGGCTGAGGGCATGAATGGCCCGCGCCGCCATTTCCTTGCCCGTCCCGCTTTCTCCCGTGATCAGGACGGTGGAATCCGTCGTGGCCACTTTTTCGATGAGGCCAAAAACTTCGCGCATGGCTTTGCTTTTGCCGATCATGTTCTCGAAGCTCGACTGCTCCTGGAAGCTTTTCTTGAGAAGGATGTTCTCTTCCCGGAGTTTCCTTTCCTCCAGGCCGTGGCTGACAAGGATCTTGAGCTCTTCGATATCGAACGGCTTGACGACATAATCCAGAGCGCCGAATTTCAAGGCCTCCACGGCCTGCTTGACGCTGCCGTAGGCGGTGATCATGATGACGGGCACGATCGGCTTCTGCTTTTTGATGGTTTTGAGCAGGTCCATCCCGTCGACCTTGGGCATTTTGATATCGCAGATGAGGAGGTCGAAATCGTCGTCGCTGAGAAGCTCATAGACCTTGGGCGTTCCCGGGTTTGTTTTGACCTGGTAGCCCTCTTTCTTGAAAACCATGCTGAGGAGGTCCAGGATGCTTTTTTCATCATCGACAATGAGAATCGTTTCCATCGGCAGCTCTTATTCCATTTCGCTTATTTTCGCCGGCCGGGCGGGCAGGATAATGAGGATTTCCGTGCCCTGCCGGGGCTCTGAGAACACCTGGATTTTTCCCTGATAGTCATCGACAATTTTTTGGACGACGGCCATCCCCAGCCCCCTGCCGTTCTCAAACCGGGAATAAAAAGGCTCAAAGATGCGTTCCTGTTCCTCGGGCGTCATGCCTTTGCCGGTATCGGCAAACCGCATCCGGAGCTCGCGCTTGTCCTGGATAAAGTCGACGGCCAATGTTCCCCCCTCCGGCATGGCCTGCAGGGCGTTGCGGGCTACGTTCCAGAAGACCTGTTTAAATTGATTGGGATTGCCGTAATAATCCAGGTCGATCGTCTCGAAATTTCCCTGGATGGCGACGCCGCCGTTGAGCTCGCCGCCCATTTTCAGCATCGTCAGCGTCTCTTTCAAAACCTGAGGCAGGCTGAACTTGGAGAAAACGGGCTTGGCGGGAGAGGCCAGGTTCAGGAATTGCTCGATCGTCTGGGAGACGCGCCGCGATTCCTTGATGATGATGTCCATCAGGTTGGCCTGGTCCTCGTTCGGGGACAGCTCGTTCTTCAGGACCTGGACCGCACCGGCGACGGCCGTCAGCGGGTTTCGGATCTCGTGGGCGATCAGTGCCGACACCCGGCCGGCCGTGGCCAGGCGCTCCTTCCGGTCCAGCTCCTTCTGCGCCTGGACGAGCTCCTGGCGCGCTTTGCGAAGATTCCCGGCCAGATAATTAACCAGAACGGCGATCACAAGAAACAGCGCCCAAGCCAGAAAAATCGTGTACAGCGCCAGCCCCAGGGACAGCTCCCGGGACTGGCCCGGCCGGAAGTAGGGAATCAGCCCCAGGTACATTCCGTCGGCCAATCCCCCAAAGAGGATGGCCGCCAAGGAGGCAACCAGGTAGGCGGCGCGCTTGGAAAGGACCAAGCTGGCGGCAATGATGGCAAAGACATAGAGAAAATAAAGGTTTCCGTTCAGCCCTCCGGAAATATACACAAAGTAGGTGATCAGGAGGAGGTCGATGAATATCTGAAGATACCCCTGAAACGTATAGTGACGGTCCCAATGATAGAGAAGGATATAGATCACGCTCAAGAGAAATGAACACAGGACGAAGATATAGAACGGCATGAGAGGGAGGAATTCGGACGTCGACAGCTGGATGATCACGGCCGCCACGATCAGCGTCGAGATGATGATCAGGCGGTACCAGATCATCGAGAGGATATTCTTCTTGAGCGTTCTCATCGGTCCCAGGGGTCCTCAGAATTGCTGCATCAGGTTAAAGATGGGCAGGTACATGGACAGGACCAGCGATCCGACGATGCCTCCGACGAAAATGAGCAGAATCGGCTCCATGATGGAGAGCAGCGCGGCGACGGTCGCGCTCACTTCGTCGTCATAAAAATCCGCCAGTTTGCTCAGCATCTGGTCCAGCGTGCCCGTCGCCTCGCCGACGCTGACCATTTGGGTGAGCATGAACGGAAACCGTCCGGTCTCCCGGAAGGCATCCGTCAGGCTCCGCCCTTCCGTGACGAGTTTTCGGGCGTCCATGACGCTTTTTTCGATGATCTTGTTTCCGGCCGTCGATGACGTGATCTTCAAGCTCTCCAGCATCGACACGCCGCCTCCCAACAGGGTGCTCAGCGTCCGGGTGATGCGGGTAATGGCGACCTTGGACATGAGCTTGCCGAACAGCGGGACCCTCAGTATGAACTTGTCGATCGCCCAATGCCCCTGCTCCGTCCGATGGACAAACCGGTACAAAAAGACCAGGCCGATGACGCCCAGGACCATATAAATAAAATAAGAAGAGACAAAGTGGCTCAGGTTGATGACGGCCTGGGTTAGCATGGGAAGTCTGGCCCCGAGCTCCTGGAAGATGCCGGCGAAAATCGGGATGACTTTCCACAACAAGAAGGTGGCCACGCCGAAGGCAAAGATGACGATGGCGGACGGGTAAATCATCGCCTGTTTGACCTGAGCCCGAAGCTTCACGGTCTTCTCGATGTATTCGGACAGGCGCTGGAGCATGGTGTCCAATGAACCGCTCTGCTCGCCCGAGGCCACCAGGTTGCAGTAGAGGTCATCGAAAGCTTTGGGAAATTTGCGCTTGGCCTGATTCAGGCTGGCGCCCGCTTCGACATCCTCCCGGATGGTCGTGATGACACGCTTGAAATACTTGTTCTTGGTCTGCTCGGCGAGGATGTTCAAGCTCTGGATCAAGGGCAACTCGGCGTCGATCAAGACCGAAAGCTGCCGGCTGTAGATGGCCAGCTCCTTTAACTTGACCTTTTCCCTGCGCAGAAAAGGAAGCCGGAAACCGGCCCTTTTCGGCGCGATCGTGGAGACCGTGATCTGTTCTTTCTGGAGATAACGGGCGAGCTCATCGGGCGAGACCGCCACGCGCTCTCCGCTCACACTGTCCCCGTACCTGTTTTTGCCTTTCCAAATGTAAACGGCCATTGTTCCTTCCTTTACCGTTTGGCGTTCATACCGATATTAAAAGACGTCGGTCGATATCCTTCTTTTCTCTGGATGATGTCCGTCAGCTCCTCGGGAAACGAGGTCGCATTCATGGCAGTCTCCAGAGTGATTTGTTTTTTGAAATACAACTCGGCCAGGGCCTGGTTGAACGTCTGCATCCCGAACTTCTCCTGGCCCAGCTGCATCGAGGAATAGATTTGATGGATCTTGTTCTCCCGGATCAGGTTGCGGATGGCGGAGTTCGGGATCAGGATTTCCATGGCCAAGACCCGTCCTTTTCCGTTGGCCAGGGGGAGCAGCGATTGGGTCAGGACGGCCTCCAGGGTCATGGACAGCATGACCCTCGCCTGGGCCTGGTACTGGGGCGGAAAAATATCGATGATTCTCGAAATCGTCTCCGCGGCCGAATTCGTGTGCAGGGTGGAAAAGGTCAAATGACCGGTCTCGGCGACGCGCAGGCAGGCTTCAACCGTCTCCAAGTCCCGCATCTCTCCGACCAGGACGACGTCGGGGTCCTCGCGCAGGACCGAGCGCAGGGCATTGGCGTAAGAGAGCGTATCCACGTACAGTTCCCGCTGGTTGATCAGGGCCTTTTTCGGCGTGAAATAATATTCGATGGGCTCTTCGATCGTCACGATATGGACGCTGCGCTCGGTGTTGACGTGGTCGATCATGCAGGCCAGGGTGGTGGACTTGCCGCACCCCGTGGGCCCGGTGACGAGAATCAGGCCGCGCGGGAGATAACAGAGCTGTTGGACCCGCTGGGGGATCCCCAGCTTGGCGAAGCTCCACATCGAGGGAAGGAACCTTCGGATGGCGGCCGCCACCGCGCCTTTCTGCATGTAGACATTGCCCCGGAACCGGCCCACATCTTTAATCCCGAACGAAAAATCCAGCTCCATCTTTTCTTCGAACTGTTTTTTTTGCTTGTCCGAGAGGATGCTGTAGATAAGCGACTTGGTTTCGGCCGGCGTGAGAGGAGGATGGTCGATATTCTTCAAGACGCCGTGCACGCGGATCCTGGGTGGGACATAAGTCGTGAGGTGCAAATCGCTGGCATCCGCATCCACCGTGATTTGAAGCATCTGCTGAATCGTCATGGTCATAGCAAAACCTCCTAATCCTTGATTGTTTCCCTGAGGACTTCCTCCACCGTCGTGATGCCGGCCTTGATCTTGGTCAGGCCGCTCCGACGCAGGGTCAGCATCCCCTGCTCGATGGCCTTGGCTTTGATCTCCCGGGACTGCGACCGGTTCAGGATGAGATCCCGGATGTCGGGCGTGACCTGCATCACTTCGAACAGGCCGGTCCTTCCCTTAAAGCCGGTGTGATTGCAGGCCTCGCAACCTCTTCCCTGGAGGACGTCCGCGGAGTCCGCTTCTTCCTCCGAGAAGCCCATTTCCACCAGCGTCTTCTTGGGAAGCTTTTGAGGGGCCGCGCATTTCTTGCAGACGCGCCGGACCAGCCTTTGGGCAACGACGAGGATCACGGAATCGGCAATCAGAAAAGGCTCGCAACCCATGTTGATGAGCCGGTGGACCGTGCTCGCCGCGTCGTTGGTATGGACGGTGGAAAACACTAGGTGGCCCGTCAGGGCGGCCTTGATGGCGATATCGACCGTTTCCGAATCGCGCATTTCTCCGACCAGCATGATATCCGGGTCCTGTCTTAAGAACGCCCGAAGGGACGTGGCAAAGTCCAAATTGATCTCTTCCTTGATGTTGACCTGGTTGATCCCGGGGATATAAAATTCGACCGGGTCCTCGGCCGTCATGATATTTTTTTCGAGGGCATTCAGGGTGGATACGGCGGAATAGAGCGTGTTGGTCTTTCCGCTTCCCGTCGGCCCGGTGACCAGGATGATGCCCCAGGGCCGGACGATGGCTTTCTTGAAAACATCCAGCGCCTCCGGTTCGAAGCCCAGCTGCGTCAGGTCGATCTTGAGCATCTCCCTGTCAAGGATACGGGCGACGATCTTCTCGCCGAAGATCGTGGGCAGCGAGGAGACACGCATATCCACGTCCTTGCGGCCTCCTTTTTCCAGCCTGACCCTCATCTTGATGCGTCCGTCCTGGGGGAGTCTTTTTTCGGCAATATTCATGTTCGACAATATTTTGACGCGCGAGAGGACCGGATTCTTGAATTTCATGGGAAGATTCATGGTTTCGTAGAGAATCCCGTCGATGCGGTATCTGACGCGGAAGGTCTTTTCGTAGGGCTCAAAATGGACGTCACTGGCCCCCTTTTTGATGGCCTCGATGAAAATGGAGTTGACCAGGGTGATGATGGGGGCTTCGTCGGCGGGCTGCTCCGCCTCCTGCAACTCGAAGTCCTCGTCCTTGGTTTCCTCGACAATGCTGACCTTGGAATCGTCGGCCAGCTCAATCTCATCGATGGTCCGTTTCGGCCGCACCGCGTGCGAGCTGCCGTAGTACTTGTTGATCGCGTTCAAGATGCCCGCCTCCGAGGCGATCACCGGCTGGATGCTCAGGCCGGTCCGAAAGCGGATATCCTCAATGACGTCCAGGTCGGTCGGGTCCACCATGGCCAGGGTAAGGAAGGAACGGATGCGGTGAATGGGCATAATCATGTATTTTTTAGCCGTTTCCGCCTGGATCAGGTTAATCACGTCCGGATAGACCTCGAACTGGTCGAGGTCGATGTAGGGATAGCCCAGCTGGCGGCTAAGCCCCTGGGCCATTTCTTCTCCGCTGACATAGCCAAGGGCGATGATGGCGCTTCCCAATGACACATCGTGTTTTTTCTGGAACTCTTGGGCGGACTTCAACTGTTCGGCCGAAATGATTTTCTCTCTGATCAAAAGCTCGCCGATAGTTGAACCCATTATTGACGCTCGTTCCTAAACTATTTCGCTTGTTGACAATTTTTGCCGCCAAATATTGTCAATAAAACAGCTCCATTTGGAATGACGATCACTCCGTTCGGTTTTTCTCTGCCTGAAAGGCTTCGCCAAGAGCAAGGTTTTTCTTCCTCTGCGAGCCTACAGTATCGGCCCCGGTGACACTTTTCGTCAATCACCGGTATGGGCGATTTGAAAGGTGAATTTTTTTTCCCCCCTCTCACCCCCAAAGGTCAGCCCATTTTTCAACTTTTGGACGACATTTTCGACTCAATGATAGGGAAGTGGTCTGTGAAAAGAATGAACACAATATGCGCCGGCCCTCCCTCAGTCCAAGTGGAGAAAAAGGGATGTTAAACGAGGAGATTTATCGTTTTTTGACCGAAAGGACAAACGACGGCATAGCCATCGTTCAAGACAGGAAATTCAAATATATCAACCCGCGGCTTCCGGAAATTATCGGCTATTCCCCGGACGAAATCCTTCATGTTCCTCTAAGCTCGATTATCTCGACCGTCGAGCTGGACAAGCTCGTCGAACGGCATGAAAGACGATTAGCCGGGGAAAACATTCCGGCCCTCTCTGAGACCTGCTTGAAGCATAAGGACGGCCGGGTCGTCGACGTCGAGCTGAACGCCGGCATCATACCCTATGAAGGAAGGCCGGCCGACCTGATTATCGCCAGGGATATTTCCGGGCGGAAGCGGGCAGAACAAGAGTTGAAGCGGACCCTGGAAAAGTTGAGGAAAGCCATGGGAGCCACCGTCCAGGCTATCACCCTGACTGTCGAAACGAGGGACCCTTATACAGCGGGACATCAGCGCCGGGTTGCCGATCTCGCTCGCTCCATCGCTTCCCATATGGGTTTGGACAGGGAAAAAATCGAGGCGCTTCGCGTCGCCGCCTCAATCCACGACTTGGGAAAGATCTCGGTCCCCAGCGAGATCCTCAGCAAGCCCGGGCGTCTCAACGAGAGAGAATTCGACCTGATCAAAACGCATCCTCGGGTCGGCTACGACATTCTCAAGAAAATCGAGTTTCCCTGGCCGATCGCCAAGATCGTCCTCGAGCATCACGAGCGAATGAATGGGACGGGTTACCCTCAGGGGTTGAAGGACGGCCGCATCATGCGCGAAGCGAGAATTTTGGGCGTGGCGGATGTCGTCGAAGCCATGGTATCCCACCGGCCTTATCGGACGGCCCACAAACTTGAGGAAGCTTTGGAGGAAATCTCAACGAACCGCGGTGTCCTTTATGATCCCGCCGTCGTGGACACGTGCCTCGGGCTCTTCCAGGGAAATCAATTCGCGTTCAAGTAGAGAATATGATCGGCCTGAGAACTTGGGCCAACCGTCCCGCTATGACTTGCCCTCAGTGAAGGGCATAAAACGCGCCTGGAGAGATTCGAACTCCCGACCCTCTGCTTAGAAGGCAGATGCTCTATCCAACTGAGCTACAGGCGCACCATGTTTTTTTGCCTTGGACGCAATCGGGGAGGTCGGATTTGAACCGACGACCTCCTGCTCCCAAGGCAGGCGCGCTAACCAGGCTGCGCCACTCCCCGCGCATTGAATGAAAAGGTCAAGCCCTGGTTCGAAAGCCAGTTCATGTTAACAAATCGGCCTAAATCTTGTCAATTTAGCTTACCTTTTTAGCCCCTTTTCGATCTGGGCCTTTGAGATTTTGACAATAATCGGGCGGCCATGGGGGCACAATGAGGGGTTCGAAACCCGGAAAAGCTCCTGGAGGAGGTATTCCATCTTTTCCTTCGGCAGAGGCCGGCCGGCTTTAATGGCCGTTTTGCAGGCCATGGTGGCCAGCATCTTCTCTCTTTTATTTGGTGCCTCGCTCTCCTTCATCTCTTCGAGGAGCGCCAGGAAAGCCGCCAGGGCCTCTTCCGGCTTGAAGATGTCCGGATATTCCTTTAAGGCATAGCTCTTTCCGCCCATGGCTTCCACCCTAAACCCGGCGGCCTCAAGATCAGCCCTGTTGTTTTCCCAGTTCAGGGATTGGGAAGGCGATAACTCAAAGAGAAGCGGGAGGAGGCTCATCGTCAGAGGCCAGGTCTTTCGGCTGTCGATCTCTTTGTATTTTTCGAACAAGACCCGTTCGTGGGCATTGTGCTGGTCGATGACGAGAAGCCCTTCCTCATCCTCGCCCACAATATAAGAATTCAGATACTGGCCTAAAACGCGGCGGGAAGGCCTTGGAGTTTCGGACGGCGAGGTCTCCTGTTCGATTTGAACAAAAAGCTTCCGCTCTTCAGCAATTCGGAAAAAGGGGACGGAGCGCATCTCATCGATCCGCCCGCCGGTTTCGCCTGCATCGGAAACCAATCCGACATCCTTGATTCCGCCGACTTTGAGGCGGGCATGCTCCAGGCCCCTCCTGACGAGCTGGAAGACAGCCTGGGAATCGCGAAAGCGGACTTCGGACTTCGCCGGATGGACGTTGACATCGACCTCCCCATGGGGCAGGGCCAAAAAGAGAAAGGCCTCGGGTGAAAGGTCTTTCTCCAGAAAACCTTTGTAAGCTTGATTGAGCGAAGACTGGAGGATTCGGTCGCGCACCGGACGCAGATTCACGAAGAAGAACTGGTGCGATTTGTCCGTCCTTCCGCCGGGCGGCCGGGAGCCAAAACCGAAAATTCGGCCGCCGTCTCCCGTGTAATCGATCTCCAAAAGATTTTCCAAATATGATTTGCCGTAAAGCTGGAAGATTCTCTCCTTGAGGCTCCCCACAGGGGGGCAATTCAGCAGGACGCGCTTTCCGTGGGTCAGCGACAGCCGAATCTGCGGATAAGCCAAGGCGATATTGGTTGCATATTTGACGACCAGCCCCAGTTCGGACTGGTCGCTCCGCAAAAATTTTTGACGCGCCGGCAGGTTGAAGAAGAGATCCGCCGCGCCAACAGCCGTCCCGCGCGGAAAGGCGATTTCGCGCACGGCGACGATCTTGTCGCCTTCACGCTCGACCTGGGTTCCTGGCGCTCCCGAACCGTCCGCTGTCCGCAAGGTGAGCCTGGAAACAGCGGAGATGCTCGGCAGCGCTTCGCCCCTGAAGCCGAGTGTCGATATTTCAAAGAGGTCTTTTTCACTGGCGATCTTGCTTGTGGAATGACGGACGAAACAGAGCTCGGCATCCTCCCGGCTCATGCCTTGGCCGTTGTCCTGGACCTGGACGAGCTTTTTTCCGCCGGCCAAAAGCTCGATGGAAATCTCGGAGGCTCCCGCATCGAGCGAATTTTCGACCAGCTCCTTGACAACCGAGACCGGCCTTTCGATGACTTCGCCGGCCGCGATCTTCTGGGCAATTTCAGGCGGGAGGACGGCGATTCGCTTCATCGGTCGACGATAATGCCGGTCGTATCCCTGTCGGTTATGCGCTCGGGCCTCACGACAACCGGTTTCCCCGGCTCGGCCGGGCAGGCCGGCACACGAACTTGAATATAATTCGAGGTCAGGACTTCCGCGGTCCCGCCGGTTTTTTCGATGACGACGGCCTCGAGCTCCTGACCAAGGAACAGGCTCCGGAAGGCCCAATTCTTCTGGCGGCTGATTTTCCGGAGGAGGCCCGCCCGCTCTTTTTTCGTCTGGTCGCTGACCTGGGGCCAACCTGCGGCGTCTGTCCCCGGCCGCGGCGAATAGGAAAACACGTGAAAATAGGTCAGTGGGACCTCCATGACAAACTTGATCATCCGCTCGAAATCTCTCTCCGTCTCGCCGGGAAATCCGACAATGAGATCGGCGCCGATGCCGGCCCGAGGAGAATGCTCCCGCAAAACCATCAGGATGTTCCGATATTCCTCCGGGGTGCTTTGCCGGCCCATCCTTGCCAAAATCGCCTCCGACCCGTGCTGAAGCGAAAGATGAAAGTGCGGACAGATTTTTTTTGAAGTCGTCAGATGTTTCAACAGGGGCAGGGGAAGGAGCCTGGGGTCAAGCGAGCTCAGCCTGATCCTCACCGTTTGGCCCAGGGCCTCGATGTCTTGGAGAAGGTCGAGAAGCGAGGACCGCGGCTCGAAATCCAGCCCGTAGGAGCACAAATGGATGCCGGTCAGGACGATCTCGGCAAAGCCGTTCTCAGCCAACTGCTTGACCCGGCTGAGGACCTTCTGTCGCGGGGCGCTCACGCTTCGGCCCCGCACCCGGGGAATGATGCAGAAGCTGCAGGACATGTTGCAGCCATCCTGGACCTTGACCAAGGCACGAGCGCGGAAGGGCACAATATCGGCTTCCGGGTTTGCGTCCACTCCTGAATGAATGTGTCCGGCAAGCATCGCCTTTTGGCTGTTCGGGATGACCCGCCAGATGCCGGGGATGTTTTCTAACTCGGCCGGGTTCCGCTCGGCAAGACAGCCCGTGGCGACAACTTTGGCCCCCGGGTTGAGGCGAAGGATCCTTCGGATAAACCTTCGGGCATCCCGGTCGGCCCTGCCGGTCAGGGTGCAGGTGTTGACGACGACGACGTGGCTCCGTTCGAAATCCTTTTCCAGCCGAAAGCCGTGCTCCTGAAGCTCCCAAGCCCAGTCAAAACCTTCGGCTTGGTTGACGCGGCAGCCGAAATTCCGGATGGAAAACGAGGTCATAAATTTTTCTGGACCTTTTGGGAATCGGCCTCCACTCGAGCCGCCAATTTTTTGCGCTCGTCAACGAGCTTGGCCCGGAGCAGGGGATTCTTCCCTGCCAGGATCTCCACGGCAAGCAGGGCGGCGTTCGCCGCGCCGGTTTTTCCCGTGCCCATGGTCGCCACGGGAATTCCTTGCGGCATCTGGACGGTCGAAAGGAGGGCATCCAGGCCGCCCAGCCCGCCGCTGTCCACGGGAACGCCGATCACGGGGCGAACCGTATGGGAGGCGACGACACCGGCCAGATGGGCCGCTTTGCCGGCGACGGCGATAAAGACTTCGGCCCCTTTTTCCTCAAAAGCCCGGATAAGACTCAGGGTGCGCTCCGGCGAGCGGTGGACCGAGGTCACTTCGAGGGCAAAGCCAATCTCGAATTTTTTGAGGATGGCCAGTGCGTCCTGGATGATATCGAAATCCGATTCGCTGCCGATGAAAATGCCGACGTCCATTATCCCTCCTCCTCGCGCCTGGCGCCGATATCGCGGCGGTACTGCATGCCTTCAAAATAGATGCCGGACACGGCGTGATAGATATTCTCCATGACATCCGCCAGCTTCCGCTCCGAGCTGCAGACGCCGATCACCCGGCCGCCGTTTGTCAGATACTGACCGTTCTCAAACCGGGTCCCGGCATGGAAGATCGTGATGTCGGGGTTCTCCAGCGCCTGGTCCAGCCCCTTGATGACCTTTCCTTTCTCGTAGGACCCGGGATAGCCGCCCGAGGCCAGGATGACGCAGGCCGAGGCCTTTGAGCTCCATTGGACCTCATTGACCAGGACGTCTTCCTCGATCGCAGACAGCAGGATTTCGACAAGATCGCTTTCCAGCCTCAGCAGCTGGGGCTGCGTTTCGGGATCGCCGAATCGGCCGTTGTATTCGAGCACCTTGGGCCCGTCCTCCGTCAGCATCAGCCCGACGTACAGGGCTCCCTTATATTTTCTTCCTTCCTCGCGCATGCGCATAATCGTCGGCAGCACGATGGAATGAATGACTTCCGCGAACATCTTCTTGGTCAGGAACGGCGAGGGCGAAATGGCGCCCATTCCGCCCGTGTTGGGGCCCCTGTCCCCATCATAGATGGCCTTGTGGTCCATCGTGGTCACCAGGGGGAGCACCCTGGCCCCGTCCGAAATGACGATAAACGAGACCTCTTTTCCGTGCAGGCACTCTTCGATGACCACGCGGTTGCCGGCATCGCCGAACTGCCTGGCGACCATCACCGATTGGATCGTCTTCTCGGCCTCCTGGAGGTCCCGACAAATGATCACGCCCTTCCCGGCGGCCAGCCCATCGGCTTTGATCACGAGGGGAAACGAAAATTCCCCGGATGCGACCAAGCTCTGGGCTTTTTCCGCGGACTCGGCGACCTTGAAGCGGGCCGTGGGGATCTTGTGCCGGTCCATGAATTGCTTGGCGAAGATCTTGCTGCCTTCCAGCTCCGCCGCTTTCTTGGTCGGACCGAAGATGCGCAGCCCCTTTTTTTCAAATTCATCGACGATCCCCAGGGTCAAGGGCAGCTCGGGACCGACCACCGTCAGGTCGATCGGCTCCCGCGCGCCAAAATCGGCCAGACCCTGGATATCGGAATCGTTGATGGCGATGTTCTCGGCGATGCCCATCGTCCCCGCGTTTCCCGGCGCGCAGAAGAGCTTCTTGACGCGCGGGCTCTTGGCGATTTTCCAGGCGAGGGCATGCTCCCGTCCTCCCGAACCAACCACTAAGACTTTCATGTTCAATGTCCTTTTGCCGATTTATTGTAATTTTAGCAAATTTTCGATGAACCGGCCGGCGAAGTCCGGATGGGGGAAGGCGCTGCGGATGATCCGCGCCGCCAGCGGCACGGCTTCCTTGACCGGGAGGCAGTAGCGCATCTCGAGAAAATCCTGGCGGTATTTCCTGACCTCGTCCTTGACGTTTTTGTTCCGGATGACGGCATCGGCCAGGTAGCCGGCCAGCCGGTCGAAGTCTTTTTCCTCCATCCCGAACCGGGTCATTTCCTGGACGCCCATGCGGATGCCGCTCGATTCCAGGAACGTCTCGTCGTCGGGCAGCGCCTGGTAGTTCGTGACGATGTTGTTGTCCTCCAGGTGCCGGGCGATCGCCTGGCCGGCCCCGAATGACTTCACCCGGATGAGGACCTGGTGAGTTTCCGTGAACCCGTCCTTTTCTTGCCCTTCCACCGGGATGTTCTGACTTTTCAAGGCCTTGGCAAACGCCTTGGCGTTCTGCCGGACCTGCTTCTGGAATTCCGGCTTGAACTCGTTCATCTCGTAAGCGGCCAGAAGCAGCCCGACGAGAGTCCCCAGGTGATGGTTGCTCGTCGAGCCCGGGAAGGCCCGGCCTTTGATATCGAGCCACAGGTTCCGGAGCGGGCTCTCTTTCGGAAAGCTGCCGGCCACGAGCCCCCGCTGGGGCCCGAAAAACGTCTTGTGCGTGCTTCCCGTGACAATGTCCGCTCCTTCTTTGAGCGGATCCTGGAAAGCGCCGTACAGCCCAAGAACATGCGCCATGTCGTACATAATGACGGGCCGCTCTTTCCAACTCTTGACGATGTCCGCCACGAATTTCACCGGCTCCCGGTAGATGAACATGCTCTTGCCGAACACGATGAGCTCCGGCCGATGCCGGTCCAGGAGCAAAGCGAGCTTGTCCAGGTCGGGCTGGTAAGGGTTTTCTTTGGAGACAGGAAAATTGACGACATTTTCTTTTCCCGTGTGCGGGTCTTCTTCGATGCAATTGAACAGCGCGCCCATGGGTTGGGCACTGAGATGGCCGCCCTTGGTCAGGTCGTTGTTCATGACCAGGCGCATTCTGCGGCCCGGCTGCCCGGCGGCCCGGCTGCGGTTGATGAATTTGACCATGCCCTTGAAGACGACCTCGTTGGCCATCTGCCCGCTGACCGGCCTGAGCTCGATTTCGGAACAGTCAAAAAAACGCCCGAGCTCGCGCTGGGCCTCGATTTCGACATCGCGGATAAAATCGATGCCCTGGTAGAAATAGACTTCCTCGCCCTTCATCGTCCGGTGCTCGGCGTAGCGGCCCGATGGGTCGGAAATCTCGCACATCTTGACGAGGAGCGAGGGGGTGCACTCTGAAGGGATCAGGTTAAAGGACTCTTTCTGCCTCCAGATGTTATTCTGCTCGACCTTCCGGCAGAGGGCTTCGATCTTTTCGGATAATGATGCCATAGTGCCTTTTCTCCTAATATAAAAAGTTCCGGTCTTCGATTGCCTTGAGCTTGTCGATTCTCCGCTGGTGGCGGCCGCCTTCGAACTCATTGGTGAGCCAGGCTTGGACGATCTTGAGCGCGTCCGGAAGGGCCAGGATGCGGCCGCCCAGAGCGAGGCAGTTGGAATCATTGTGTCTTCGGCTCATCTCGGCCGTATATTCATTCCAGCAGGTCGTGGCCCGGATGCCCTTGTACTTATTGGCGACCATGGCCATGCCCATGCCCGTGCCGCAGACGAGAATAGCCCGGTCGAACTGACCGTTCAGGACCGCCTCGATCGCCCTGGCCGCAAAGTCCACGTAATCCACGCTCTCACCCGGCCCGCAGCCAAAATCCTTGTGCTCATAATCGTTCTCGGCAAGATAGGAGATAATGGCCTGTTTCAAGAGATACCCGGCGTGGTCAGACGCGACGGCGATTTTCATGTGTGCCCCCTAAAAATAGTGCCGTCCTCTCCCCCTCTTCCATCAAAGGAGAGGACAGGGATATCTATCGATTGAATAATAAACATGTCCTCACAGAATGCCGTCTCTCTCGTCTCTTCAACGGGGACTCTTCAATCCAAGAGCTTTGCGGCTTCGGGCATCGCCTGGAGGGCCTTTAGAATCACAGGGTCGCTCCGCTCGAAGGCCTTCCATCCCTCTTCGTTGCCCCAAAGCGCCGAGGCCATCTCCCTCTCCAGTTCGCGCTTGATTTCGGCCACGGCCTCATTGAATTTCTTGGCATCATACGCAATCTTGTTGGACAGAAGGTATTCCCGGAAATCCTCAAGGAAGGCCGCATCGGCAATGAAATCGCGGCCGATGGGAACTTTCCCCGGCCCCGCCGACCCCGCAGCCTGTGTTTCCTGGGGGAAAATAAATTTCTTGGACAACGATGTCTGATGGCCGAGGAATTTCCGGATATAGGAGAAGAAGACGCCTTTGAAACGGAGTTCGGCCGTATACGCCTGGAGGAGGAACTTGACCTCATAATCCGGCGTGATCCCTCCCTGGCCCAGGACCTTTCGGCCCTTGTCCGTGTATTTTACTTCCCTCTGCTTCTCGGGAACGGCCTTGTCCATAAGATAATCTTCCAAATGCGCATAATCACGCTGGATGGACCGGCCGCTCGGCGTGTAATACTTGGCGATGGTCAGAGCCACGGCCATGTTCGGCGCCTGGGGAGCAAGGGAAAAAATCTGCTGGACCAGGCCTTTCCCCCAGGAATCCTCTCCGACAATCAGCCCCCGGTCGTGGTCCATGATGGCGCCGGCCACGATCTCCGAGGCGCTGGCGCTGCCTTGGTTGACGAGCACGACGAGCGGGATTTTTTCGTACTGGTTGTTGCGGACCGCCTCGAAAGCTTGATCGTACTTGTGGTTCCGGCCATTGATGGAAACAACCAAGGCCCCTTTGGGAAGAAATTCGTCCGAGATGTCGATGGCCTGGAAGAGAGGGCCTCCGGGATTCCATCTCAGGTCCAGGATCAGGCTCTTCATGCCCTTTTCGGTCAGGGCCTCCATTTTATTCTCGAGCTCTTCCGTGGTGCTTTCGGCAAAATACCGGATGTTGATATATCCGACGCCTTCCTGGACAAGGAAGGCATAGGGTACGCTGTAGAGGGGGATCTCCTCGCGAACGATCGTCAGTTCGATCGGCTTCTCCAGCCCCTCCCGGGCAATGGTGATATTCACCTTGGTCCCCTTGGGGCCCCTCAATTTCGTCACGGCGTCCCGGTCCGAGATGGGCTTGGTGCTTTCGCCGTTGATATGGGTGATGATATCGCCGGCCTGGATTCCCAGACGCCAAGCGGGCGTTCCTTCCATGGGAGAAATGACGACCAGCCTGTCTTCCTGCTTCTGGATCTGGATGCCGAGGCCGTAGTACTTGCCTTTCTGCTCCTCGAACATCCGGGAAAAATTTTCCGGGTCCAGAAAATAGGAATGGGGGTCCAGGGTCTGGAGCATTCCCTTGATGGATTCCTGGGCCAGCTTTTCCGGGGGGGCGGCCCGGTAATAATTCTGCTCGATCAAATCGACCATCGAGGCGATCTTTTCGAGCGACTGGTTCCAGACCTCTTCATCCCTGGCCCCGAGCTTGGCCAGGATGAAGATAAAAATCATCAAAAAGAGGAGCTTCTTCTTCATATCTGTCGGCCGAATTATGATTTTAACAGAGGGAGGGGACAATGTAAAGCGGACCGGGGCCGACGGGCGGCGTCCCGGCCTTGACTTATTCCAGGTGAGGGGCTATATTCCTTGAGTATCAAGAGATAGGAAAACCGTATGTTTGGAAGTCTCGGACTGCCGGAACTGTTGCTGATCCTGGCCATTGCCCTGCTTGTCTTCGGACCCAAGAAACTGCCGGAAGTCGGCCGGTCCCTGGGCAGGGCTATGCGGGAGTTCAAAAAGTCGACCGAAGAGATCAAGGACAAGTTCGAAGAACAGATCCGGGCCGATGAATTCAAAGATATTCAGGAAGACATCAAGAAGGATCTAAGCGAGGATGGGGAAGGGAAAAAAGTCTCCTGACGAGATGACCTTCCTTGAACATCTCGAAGACCTCAGAAAAAGAATCTTTTATTCCCTCATTGCCCTTTTTATCGCCGTCGTTCCGGGCGCTCTTTTCTGCACCGACATCTTTGATATTCTGTCCAAACCGGTCACCAAGTACCTGCCGCCTGGACAAAAACTGACGTTCACCAAGCTGACGGTGCCCTTCACGCTATACATGAAGGTGTCCCTCATCACCGCCCTTTTTATCGCCATGCCGTTTATTTTCCTCCAGGTCTGGTATTTTATCGCCCCCGGCCTCTACAAAAAAGAAAAGAAATATGTCTGGCCGTTCGTCGCCTTCACGACGATTTTCTTCATCCTGGGTGCGCTTTTTGGATATTTTATCGTCTTCCCCTGGGCCTGCCGCTTCTTCCTCCAGCTCGGCGCGAAATTCCAACCCATCATCACCGCCGACGAATACTTCAACTTGATCCTGAAGATGCTCCTGGGAATCGGCGCCGTCTTCGAGATGCCGACGCTCATCTTCTTCCTGGCCAGGATGGGCATCGTCACTTCCAGATGGATGGTCAAGAACTTCAAATACGCGATCCTGGCGGTGTTCGTTATCGCCGCCGTGATCACGCCGACGCCGGACATGATCAACCAAAGCATTCTGGCCTTGCCCATGCTGGGGCTTTACTCGTTCAGCATCGTGATCGCCTTTTTCTTCGGCAAGGAAAGAAAAACGAGACGGGCCAAAAAAGAAGAAAAGCGGGAATCCGAATCGGGCCTGGCCGGATAAATAGACCGGGGACACGGACTCAACGGCTGAATAAGGATGAGTCACCACAACAGGTATCGATTGATCGGGCTGACCGGGACGAACGGCGCCGGCAAGGGCGAAGTGGCCGGATTCCTGAAGACCCGCGGCTATGCCTATTTTTCGCTTTCCGACGTGATCCGCAATAAGCTCGGCGAGGAAAGCCGAGAGGCCGGTCGGGATAACCTGATTCAAAAGGGCAACGAGCTGCGAAGACAATTCGGCCCCGACATTCTGGCCAGGCTGGTCATGGACAAGGTCCGGGGCAAGGCCGTCATCGACAGCATCCGCAACGTGAAGGAAGTCGAATATCTGCGGGGCCGCGGCGGTTTTGTCCTCGTTGCCGTGGACGCCCCCCCGGCCGTGCGCTTCGAGCGAGTCAAGGCGCGCGGCCGGGATGAATCCGTCGGGACGTTTGAGCAGTTCATCCGCAAAGAGGCCGAGGAAAAAGGGAATGACGCCGAGGCGCAGCAGCTGGACAAGGTCATGGCCATGGCCGACATCTCCATCGTCAACGACGGCTCGCTCGAAGAGCTGCACCGAAAGCTGGAGGGACTCATATGAAGACTAAAACGCGGAAAAAGCCGAGACGGATCTCCAAGGAAGAGTATTATCTCGGCATCGCCAAGGAAGTGGCCCGGCGCAGCACCTGTTTCCGCCGCTCGATCGGGGCCATCATCGTCCGTGATGACCAGATCATTTCCACGGGCTACGTGGGAGCGCCGCGCAAAACCAGGGACAGCCTGGAACACGGCTTTTGCCTGAGGGACAAGCTCGGGATTCCCCACGGCCAGCGCTACGAACTCTGCCGCAGCGTCCATGCCGAGCAAAACGCGATCATCAACGCCGCCCGGGCCGGTGTCAGCCTGCTCGGCGGCGACATGTACATTTACGGGCTCTCGGCCGAGGCAGACAAGGCGATCAACGCTTTCCCTTGTTTCATCTGCAAAAAGATGATCATCAACGCCGGCCTGAACCTCATCATCTGCTCGACGGCGGACAAGGCCTATATCACTTTCAAGGTCGAAGACTGGGCCAAGGACTGGCGCGAAGGAGATATCCTGGATGATAAGCACCAGTACGGATAAGGCGGCTCGCGGGGGGAGAAACCGCCTTGTCTCGACTTTGGTAATCGTTTTCGGTGCCATCCTAGCCTTGAACGCCTCGACAGCGCCCCAGGGACTGCCTTTCCAGACCGAGGCAGACGCCGGACTGCTCCGGCTGCTCGGGATCACCGCCTCTCCGGAATCCATCGACTACGTCGTGAATAGAACCCAGTTTCAACTCCACACGCTCTTGACCGAGCAGCGCCATCCCAAAACCTGGAATCTCAGCGAAAAAATCCAGACCGATACCGAAGCCGGGCTGCGCATGCTTTTTTCTGTCGACGACGATATCGCGGCGCGTCTGGAGATCCTGGCCGCCCAAAAGCAAGCCCTGGACGCGCTGGCGGCGGAGGTCGAAGCGGCTCTTCTCGCCAAGAAAAAAATCTACATCTACGGATGCGGCGCCACCGGCCGGCTGTCCAAACAAATGGAGTCGAGCTTCTGGCGGCCCTTCTGGAAAAAGGTCAAGGAGGCCAAAGAGGTCTGGCCCAAGCTCCAAGCCGGCCTCGATCCCTCGGTCGAAGAGGAGCTCCTCGGGGAGATGACGGGGGCCGACCGGGCCCTGATCAGCTCGTTGGAGGGATTTGAGGACCTGCCGCTCATCGGCCGGCTGCAACTCCAGGACCGGGGCCTCAAAAAGGGCGACCTCGTCCTCTGCGTCACGGAAGGGGGCGAGACGTCCTCCGTCATCGGCACCATCCTCGCCGCCCTGGACCAATGGAAGGCCGAGAAAAACTACGATCCGCGGCAGAGCCGAACGAAGCTGTATTTCGTTTACAATAACCCGAACGACAAGCTCCTCCCTTTTGAGCGCAGCCGGAAGGTGATCGAAGAAGAAGGGATTACGAAAATCAACCTGGCCACCGGTTCCCAAGCCATCACCGGCTCGACGCGGATGCAGGCCACGACCATCGAAACCTTTGTCATCGGCAGCGCCCTGGAGACCGGGGTCGAACAGGCACTGCGGAAATTCCTGTCAAAAAAGGAGATGACCCGGCTCGGCTTCAAAGAGGAGCTGCGCATCGAAGACAGGCTGAGGCAGTTCGCGCCCCTCCTCCAGGAAATCAAGAAGAATGTCCCTGCGATCGCCAAGCTTACGGACATGGAAACCAAGGCCTATGCCTCGGGATTTTTCTCCACATATTTTGCCAAGGACGGCCTGATCACAGTGTTCATCGACAGCACGGAGCGCAGCCCCACTTTCCGTCTCTATCCCCTGGATACCGTCAATGAACCCAAGAGAAAATGCTGGATCCAGGTCTGGACCGAGGCCTCCGATCTAAAAAGCGCCTGGAGAGCGTTTCTGGGAAGGTCGTTCCGGGGCCTCTCGCCCGAGTTTTATCAAAAGCCCTTCGAAGAGGAGATCGAGGACCCCTATCTCCAAGCAAAAGCCTTGGAGAGCCTCACGAAGGCCGGCCAAGACCAGGCCCTTCTCTATGACTTTTCTTTTTCCGAATTTAATATCAAAAGGCGCGGGCCCAAGAAAGGAGATCTCGGCGTGGCCGTCCTCTTGGGGCCCGAGGAGGAAGAGCTGAACAAGGCCGATTCGGCGTTCCGAAAATTCACCGGATTGTTCTTGAACAGCGGCGCCGGGATGGGCCTCATCTTGGCCGCCGACGCGCCGGCCAAGGGAAATCTCGACGGAGCCAAGGCTTGGCCTTTTTTGCAGGCTAAGGATAAGACTGCACCCGCCGTCATCCGCCTGGCTCTTCGTTCCGCCGGCGATCCCTTCGGCATCCGGCGGCACATCGCGCTGAAAATGCTGCTCAACGCGCACTCGACGGCGGTCATGGCCAAGCTGGGCAAGGTCATCGGCAACACCATGACCAACGTCAGCCCGAGCAATCTCAAGCTCATCGGCCGGGCGACCTATCTCATTCAGTCCCACGTCAACGATGTTTTGAGCAACCCGAAGTGGGTCCAGCTGAATGGAGTCCGGAAGCCCATTTCCTACGGAGAGGCCAACGCCGTCCTGTTCGATTCTATCGCCTTCATGAAGGACAGGACCGAAGAAGTCGGACAGGCGGCCGAGGTGCCGCTGTCCATCATACGCATCCTGGAATCCTTACGGCAGAAACGCGGGGTGACGCCGGAGGAAGCGCTGGAGATCGTCCAAAAAACGGGATTGGCCGCCTATCTCGCCGGCCTAAAATAAAGTTTTAAACAGCGGGGGTGACGCCGAACGGGGAGCCCCATCGGATACTCTTGGAGGGGGACCCTTTAATAGGGTCCCCCTCCAACGGGCGGCGGGAAGATCCGCCCGCCCTGCTACCCCTCCAAAGAGCATTCTCCCATGAATTCATCGCGGAATGCTCCAGGGAAGGGCGGCAGAGAGCGAAGCGAACGTTGGAGGGAAACCCGAAATGAAGGGTTTCCCTCCAAGAGTGTCCGACAGGACCCGCGCTGTAACCTTCTGTAATCTTAAGGGATCGGCGGGGCGTTGGTCATGCTGTAGCAGGGAGCTATGGACGGCTGCTTTTCCTTTTTGTCTCTTTTCTTTCCTTTGACCTGCGGATAGACAAACGTCTCGCCCGCATAGTTGCGCAGGACGACCTGTTCGTCGCTGATGGACTGCAGGTAGGCCGGGATCAAGGGGATCTTTCCGCCGCCGCCGGGCGCATCGATGACGTAATAGGGGACGGCCAGCCCTGAGGTCCAGCCGCGCAGCGCATCCATGATCTCCAGCCCTTTGGCTACGGTCGTGCGAAGGTGCTCTGTGCCGTGGACATAATCTGCCTGGTAAATGTAGTAGGGCCGGACCCGCACATAGAGGAGCTTCTGCAGGAGACGCTTCATGACCATCGGGTCGTCGTTGACCCCCTTGAGAAGGACGGTCTGGTTGCCCAGCGGAATGCCCGCGTCCGCCAGGGCGTTGAGCGCCCGGGCCGCTTCGGGTGTTATCTCATCCGGATGGTTGAAGTGGACATTGACATAGAGCGGATGGTATTTCTTGAGCACGGCCGCGAGCTTCGGCGTCACGCGCTGCGGCAAAAAGCATGGCACGCGAGTCCCGATGCGCAGGATCTCGATATGAGGGATGGCGCGCAGGGCGCTCAGAATATATTCCAACCGGGCGTCGCTGAGCATCAGCGGGTCCCCGCCCGATATAATCACGTCCCGAACCTCTGGATGGCTGCGGATGTAGTCCAAGCCTTCCTCGATGTAACGCGGATGGATCTTGCTCGGGTCGCCCACCTTGCGCTTTCTGGTGCAGAACCGGCAGTACGAAGCGCAGCTGTGGGAAACTAGGAACAACAGCCGGTCCGGATAACGGTGCACGATGCTCGGAACCGGCGAATCCTTGTCTTCGCTCAGCGGGTCCAAAACCCCGCTGTCTTTTTTTAGCTCGGCCGGGTCGGGCACGACCTGGCGGTAGATGGCATCTCCTTTGTGCTTGATCAGGCTCGCATAGTACGGAGTAATCTGTGTCTTGAAGGCGCGGGCAACCTTGCGAATCTCATCTGTATTCAAGCCGAAGCGCTTGGCGATCTCGTCGGGGTTTCGCAGGCTGCCCCTTAATATTTGCGGCCACTCATCCATCTCCTTGACTCCTTTAAGCGAAACGCTTAACATAAATCACCCGGTCATCACCGGGCCCGTAAAAGTCCGGGATGCGGGCGATCTCTCGATAATCTAGATTCAAATAAAACTGGCGCGTGGGCTCGTATTTGGGCTGGGAGGAGGTCTCGATGACCATCATCCGGCCTTTGTCCGCCCGGATTTTCTCCTCCAGCCATCGGACCAGCTCTTTCCCATAGCCTTTCCCCTGGTGCTCGGGAGACACCGCCATCCAGTACAGGTCATAGGTGCCCTCCGTGAGCGCCGTGGGACCGTATGTCAAATAGCCCACGATTTCCGGCTTCTCGTCTTCGATGACAACGACCCGGTAATCTTGTTGGCCCGGCTGGTCGAGGTAAACATCGATCAACTCTTCGGCCACCCGGATCTCATCGGGCCGGAAGAAGCCCGTCTTCTTTATGATTTCGAGGACCTTGGCTCTATCGTATTTGGCCATCGGCCGGATCATTCCTTTCCCTTTCGTCTCAACGCGTTATCGATCATCCGTTCCCAGAAGTGCCCGTATTCCAGGCCGGAGGCGGCCAGCGCCCGGGCATATCCGGCGTTCAGGCTGATGTCCGGGTTGGGATTGACCTCGAGAATTATCAGCTTCCCCTTCTGGTCCATGCGGAAATCGACCCGCGCGTAATCGCGGCAGCCCACGGTCTGGAAGGCGGCGACGGCCGTGCCCTGGATTCGCTTCTGCAGGTCCTCATCGATCTTGGCCGGGCAGACCGGGGGCGTCTTCTGGCAAAGAATATGGTCCTCAAACCATTTCGCCTCGTAGCTGCAAATATTGGGATGACCGTCGGGCATATTTGCAAAATCGATTTCGGAAACCGGCAGCGGCTGGGGCTCGCTGTTTTCATAGACCGCCACATTGAATTCCCGGCCCTCGATGAACTGCTCGACCAAAGCCGGCTCCTCGTACATTTCGAGGACCTTTCGGACCTGACGCTCCAGGCCCTCTTTGTCATAGACGACGGATTCGGAATGGATGCCCAGGCTGGCATCCTCGGAATTCGGCTTCACGATCAGCGGGAAGGACAGGTCGATCTTCTGGTCCGGGGACGTCGCCAGCCGGCTGGGCGCCGTCGGCAGCCCGCAGGATTTGAGAACCGCTTTGGTCTTGAATTTATTGAGACAGAGGGCGAGGGTGCGGGAATCATTCCCGGTAAAGGCGAACCCGAGGAGCTCCAGCGCCGCGGCGACGTTGGCTTCGAGCTGCGGCCGTCCCAAGAAGCCTTCGCACAAATTGATGAGGACGTCCGGCTTGATATCCTTGATCCGATGGAGAAAGCTCATGAAGCTTTTTTGGAGAGGGATGATGAAAGCGGAATAGCCCAGCTCGGTCACGGCCGCCAGGACTTCCTTGGCCGTTTGTTCGACCGATTCCTCGGAAACGCGTTCGCCGTTCTGGCCGGCCACGGGATCGTAGGCATTGTAGGCGATGCCCACCAAAATATTTTTATCCTTCATCTGGGCTGTCCGCATAAAGCGGGATCTCCCCTTGGACTGGTCTCAGTTTTTTTTAGGCCCGGGTTTCCGGGACGTCCGACAAGGCCATGGCGGGCCAGCGCCTCGTCCGCCACCCTCAGGATCAACTCTGTGTAGGAATAGCCGGCGGTGCGCGCCGCCTTGGGCAGGCAGGAATTGTCTTCGGGCTTGGGCAGGATGCCGGGCAGCGGGTTGACTTCCAGGATGTTCGGCTCGCCCCGCTCGTCCAGGCGCAGGTCGAGGCGGCACCAGTCTCTGATGCGGAGCACGCGACAGGTCCTGGCGACAATGGTTTCGATGCGCGCTTTCAAGTCCGGGGACAGGCGCGCCGGGCATTTGAAGATCTCCAACGGTTTGTCGGGCGTGTCCCAGATCCATTTGGCTTCGTAGGAATAGATCGGCCGCGCTCCCTCAGGGAGCAGGCCGTGGTCGATCTCGACGATGGGCAGGATCTCCAGGTGCGGGCCGTTTCCCAAGACGCCGACGGTGAATTCCCGTCCGGACAAAAAGCGCTCGACGATCACGGGCTGTTTATAAAGCAAGGTGACCTCGCGGACGCGGGCGCACAATTCGTTTCGCGTCTCGACGACTGAGTTGTCCTTGATCCCCTTGCTCGAGCCTTCGTAGAGCGGCTTGACGATCGCCGGCAGCTTGATGTCCTCGGGAACCGCGGCATCGGGCTCGACCAGCCAGAACTTCGGGTTGGGAATCTTGTGATAGGTCAGGATTTCCTTGGCCCGCGATTTTTCCAAGCAGATGCTCAGGGTGAGCGGGTCGGAGCCGGTGTAAGGGATTTCGAGGATCTCGCACAGGCTGGGGATGTGCGACTCGCGGTTGGGCCCGAAGAGGCGCTCAGCGATGTTGAAAACGAGGTCGGGCCTGGATTTCTTCAAGCGTTCGTAGGCGTTTTTATCCGACTCGATGAGGATGACGTCGTGGCGGGTGCGGAGTGCGTCCCGGACGGCGGATATGGTTTCATCAGAATCGCACTCGGCGAGAAAATCGGGTGGAGGTTCTTCCTCGTCCTCCCACTTGTCATCGCAATAACGATGATCGAGCGAAGCGGCCATTCCTGCTTTCGAGCTGTACAGCAATGCAATCTTCATCGCAACGTTTTTCGGCTTCGCCTCAGGTTGACAAAGGTTCCCAGCAACGTGATCATCTTATCTAAAATCTTTCACATCAAATTTTTTCATCTTTTTAATTTATATATATATCATTTTTTGCAAATGTCAATACCTTTTCTCAAAAAAAATACAATCTGTTCGATTAATGCGCTTTTTGACCCCCAAGCCGTTGAGCTGTAAATATCCTTGACAGCTAAAGCAGGAACGTGGCATCGATGTAGGTTGCCCGAAAATCCGGCCGCCGTTTTTTAGAAGCTTGTTCGAACGGCCTCAACCGTGAGCGATAATCGGTCGGCGGAATTTTGAATAGGACGAACGCACCCGCGGCGAAAATATCTTCGAGCCAGGCGAGCGGCAGGTTGTGTTCAAGATGAAAAATCAGCTGGACCCCACGCGCCCGGGCGCCGGCCAGGCAATCGGTCAGGAGAACAACATCAGCCTCGCTTCGAAGGCTGGCATCCGAGACATGAATCCAAGCGCCCCGCCGCGCCAACGATTCGATCTCGGGCCCGAGAGGGCCATGATGATAAATCACCAGCCGCGACGCGCCCGCGGCGCAGGCGTCGGCGAGCTCCTCGAGCTTCTCCCGTTCAGGCGCCCCGTGTTTGTTGGACAGATGGATATCGATGCCGCTGCGCCCCATTTCTTTGAGAGCGGAAAAGGAAACCGCTTTTTCTTTCTCCTCGGAAAGAAAAGGCCCGTGGTGGAAATACGCCGTGACCGCATCTCCCTTTGTTGCGGCTCGGCCGATCAGGACAAACTCGTTCAAGCTCTGCCGCGCCCGGTTGGACGTATAAATGTCCGCGCCGGCCTCTCCCAGCCACTCCATCTGGAACGGATCGAACGCGCCTGAATCGATCAACCCCAGCCGCCGATGATTCCTCCGGCGCTCCTTGACCAGGTCCAGGAGCGCGGCGAAATCCATCTGGTCGTCGCGGATGATCATCGTTCGGGGATCACGCGCCCGCCCCGCTCTCAAACCTTCGTTTGTTTCCATGTTCAAAATTATTTCCGCTCATGCCGCCCGGAAAAACCTACGGTCCGGCCTAAATGAACCGGCAGATTAGCACCCCACGACGTCCCTGTCAAGCGGAGCACAGCGTGCGGCATAAAAAAACAGCGACGGATCATCGGCCCTGATTCCCTATTTTATGTATCCCAGCGATTTCAATTTTTCAATGTCCCGGCTCGAGGCCTTTTCCATTCTCTGCTGGAACCGGGGGGACAACAGCTTGAAGGATTGCAGATCTCGCTTCAAAACGTCGACGACGTCTGCTTGGCTCCCCGCCAGGCCGAGGAGCGAAGGAAACAGGTCGAACGATTGCACCCGATAAAGGATCCGCTTGTTGGGAAGACGGGAAGGATAGCGGATGATCAGCGGCACTTGGAGCAATTCATTATAGAGCGTATGGCCATGCTCAAAAGAGCCGTGGTCCCAGAGCTCTTCGCCATGGTCGGCGGTCAGAACGACAATCGTGTTGTCCAACAATTTCAAGCTCTTCAATGTGTCCAGGATGGTTTTGAAGCGACGGTCCAACGTGACGATGGATTTATCATAAAGGTTTTTCAGATGATTCTTGTCCTCTTCGCTCAACCCCAGCCCGGTCAAGATCCGGACATCCACGCCGATGTTTTCGCCGATGATAAACCGCTTATCAAACCCCGATTGAGAAACAAAGGGAACATGGGTGTTCATGAAATGGAGATAGGCGAAAAATCGGCGATCGCGATTTTTTTGGATCCAGGCATTCCATGTCGCCAGCGACACCAGTTTCACGATTCCCAAGAGTCCAACGAGCACGATGACAAGTTTTAGGCTGGAAGCCGATGCCAGAAACCGATAGAATCTCGATAAAGCCCGCCGCACGCCGGCGGCCATCCCATGCAGACCAAAATACGCCAGGTATCCATGGATTGAAAAAGCTTGCCCTTCCTTTTATGATAAAGAGGAAGGCAATCGTCATGGCCAAAAGCATCGTCCTATTTTCGGGCGGGATCGACTCGACGACCGCGCTCTATTGGGCTCTGGCCAGGTCCCGGACCGTCCATGCCCTGACCTTCGACTACGGCCAGCGTCACCGCGTCGAAATCCGGATGGCCAAGAAGCTGGCCCGGAAAATCGGCGTTCCCCAGACGATTCTCAAGATCGACCTGACCCAGGTCGGAGGCTCCGCGCTGACGGACGGGGCCGTCGAGCTGCCTCGCTACAAAAAATTGAAGCAAATCCCGCCGGGCCTGCCCGCCACCTATGTTCCCTTTCGGAACGGAATCCTGCTGGCCCTGGCGGCGGCTTGGGGCGAACCCAGGCGTTTCACGGAAATTATCTGCGGCTTCAACATCATTGATTCTCCCGATTATCCGGACACGCGGCCGGAGTTCGTGAGGGCCATGGAAAAGGCCATCAACGCCGGAACGGGGGCCGCCTTCGGCCGGCCGCGGGTTAAGATTCTGGCGCCGTTTGTCCGCATGAAAAAATCCGAGATTATCCGCACGGGAATGTCCCTCGGCACAGATTATTCCTTTTCCGTTTCCTGCTACGCGGGAAAGGAAGTCCCCTGCCGGACATGTTCGGCCTGTCTCCTGCGCGGGCGGGCCTTCACGGAAGCCGGCGTTCGCGACCCGCTCCTCAAAAGACTCAAGAAGGAAGGAAAACGATGAGTTGGATATTAACGGTCCGAGACAAATTTCAGGCGGCCCATTATCTCAAAGGGTATCGCGGAAAATGCGAAAAAATTCACGGCCATACCTTCCAGGTGGAAGTGAAAATCGAGGTCAAAAAGCTGGACAAAACCGGCATCGGCATCGATTTCAACATGATCAAGCAAGCGTTGGCCAAAATCCTCCCCGACCACACCCTGCTCAACGAGGTTTATGAATTCAACCCATCGGCTGAAAATTTGGCGCGGCAATTCTTCCTGGAGCTCCGCAAAGACTTCGCGGTCCGAGAAGTGACGGTATGGGAATCCGAGGATGCCTCAGCGACCTACACTGAAAATCGTTGAGATATTCGCGTCCCTGCAGGGCGAAGGGCTCAGGCAGGGAGCGCCCGCGATCTTCGTCAGGTTTTCGGGGTGCAACCTGAAGTGTTCCTTCTGCGACACCCGGTATGCCCGGCAAGGGGGAACCGATGTCACAACCGCCCAGGCTCTTACACAAGTCCGAAAAATCCGACGTCGTTTGAAGACGGAATGGGTCTGCCTGACCGGCGGCGAGCCTCTGCTCCAGGATATTTCAGGTTTCGTTGCCGACCTCCACAAAGACGGGATGAAAATACAGGTCGAGACAAATGCCACGGCTTACCATCCCCTGCGCGTGGACTGGTACACGGTCTCCCCCAAGCCTCCCCGGTTTTTTTACCGGCAGGAATACAGGAAGCGGGCCAAAGAGGTCAAGCTCATCGTGACGAATTCTTTACGCTTCGGCACGGTCGAACGGCTGCGCAAAGACTTCCCCGCCAGGATCCCTTTCCTCCTCCAGCCGGAGTCCAATGCCCCGTGGAGCGTAGCGAAGAGCCTGAGGATGCTCAACCGGGCTCAGAGGGAGGGCTTGAAAAACATCCGTTTCTCCGCCCAGCTTCATAAACTCTACGGCTGGCGCTAAGCCAACCGCCTGCCCCTGCCGGAAATTTCCTCCAGCGGGATTCTTCGCCTTTCCAGAGGATTTCTCCAGATTAAAATCACCCTGAGATTCATCGGCAGAGGGGATTGATTTCCGGGTAGTCCTCCCCCAAAATTTGGGCCGGTTGGATCTCGACCATAAGCGGATGAAGTTTGCAGACTCTGATGTGCGACGGAAATCCATATAAAAAAGGAAAAAATCTCCAGGCCGGCGGGTTCACCATCCTGGAGCTTCTTCTCTTCCTCTGCGGCGCCGGCATCGTTCTCGTCCTGCTGGTCCCCATTTATCAGACGGCCAGAGAAAAAGCGACCCAGCGTTCGACCATGGCCGATATGGCACAATGGGCAAGAGCCATCTCCGCCTATACCGCTGACCATGGCGCCGCGCCTTCCAATCCGAGAGGTCGCTTGAACTTTAGAAAACCCATCCTTAAAGAACTCACCCCGTATTTTTCGACCCTGCGCTGGTGCGACTGGTGGGGAGATGTCTACTGGGTTTGGACGGGACCGGGAAATGACGTCTATGGGTTCCATACGACTGACGCCAAAGACTATATGATCGCCTCCCTGGGAGAAGATAACGCCTTTGAAAACTGGTCGTACGACCCGGCCTATCCTGAGGCGGGTTTTTACAGGCCTGCGGAAAACAAGGATTATTTTAAAGATATCGTGCTCTGGAACGGGCAATTTATCCGGCGTCCCGAGCCGGAGAGGAACCGGTAGCTCGATATGGATAAGACCCGTCCGGCCCTTGCCCGGTGGTTATCGAAAAAAATCCGAGCTGCGGATGCAGCCCATGCCTTCGATCGAATCCTGTTCAGCCCTTTTTTTCGAAACAATGCGATTCTCTGGTCCGTCATCGCCGGCCTGTCGGTGATCTTCGTCATTCAGACCATTCAATTCTTCCGGGTCTGGAATACCGACTCGCCGTCCTACTACCTGGCCGCCCGGGGGACCCTGCGGCATATCAATATCTATGATGACCAGCAGTTCCAACGCCTCGCCGACGAGGTCCTGGGCAAGGCGAGGATCGTCTACCCTTACATTTACTGGCCCTTCCTAGCTCAGCTTTTTACGCCATTTTCAGTTCTTTCGATCGAGGACTTCTTCGTCGTCATTCAGATTCTCAATATTCTATTCATCTTCCTCGGCCTTTATCTCGTCTATCGGCTCTTAGGCCTTAGGAAGTCCAAAACTTACTTTCCAATCATGTTTCTCTTTATCCTGCTCGTGGCCAACGTTCCCTTGCTTTCGGCCATCGAATATGGACAGATCAACCTGCTCGTCCTGGACCTCATCCTGCTCTCCCTGGTCCTTCTGAAGAAAAATAGGGTTTATCTTTCCTCGCTTTTCCTCTGCGGGGCGGTCCTCATCAAGATCTATCCCGTTCTGTTCTTGTTCGTCTTTCTTTTCCAGAAAAGATACAAATACCCGATTTGGACCGCCCTGAACGGTCTGGGGATCTTTCTGCTCTCGATCGCCCTCTTCGGAAAGACGGTCTGGGTGGAATTTGTGAAATCCGGCCTGAAGATATTCTCCGGGACAACTCAATCCCCCTTCACTCTTCATTACATCGCCCACATCAACAATAACACCCTCAGGAGCTTTTTCCTGCAGCTCGTTCCATCGCCGTCGGCGGCCCTCGAATTCGCCCTGTCCTGGCTCACTCCGGTCTTGCTGGTCGGATTCCTCCTTTATTTATTCTTGGCCAAAACGTCCCTGGCCAAGGACGACTTCAACTTCGGCACCTCGATCATCCTGATGGCCAGCCTCTTCATCTCTCCGATCACATGGTTCCATCATTTTGTCATCATGCTGTTTCCCCTGGCCTACGTCATGAGCCGGATCGTCATGGAGAAAAGATACGGGTATCTCCTTCCCTTTTGTCTGCTCGGCGCGCTCATTCTCTACAACCCGCTCTTTGGAGGCTTTCCCTTCAACCAGCTCCGGCTGTTCGCCAGCCTGGGATTTTTCTTGATGCTTCTGCATTTTGGATATAAACTCCCCAAAGACACCGACCGTTCCGTGTGCCCGGAGAACCCATGACACCGCCACCAGAGCCTCTCTCCAATAAAAAGATCCTGCGCTATTCCATTCTTCTGTATGTCGCCCTTTTTCTGGCCGAAATCGTTTACAACATTTTCTCTTTCATCAATGATTTCTCCACCGAGAAAGTCCACTCGACGTTTTTTGCAAAAGTCAAAGAGAGCGCCGCTTTCTTGAAATTCGACATCGCTCTCTATATCATTCTTCTGGTCGCTGTCTATATCGTTTTTGCCTTGATCAACACCGTCTATGTGATCGTGGCCCGGGAGGCCTTTGGGAAAAAGTTTAATCGGCAATCTCCCCACCTGGCCGTCTTCCTCTTCCTGGGCATTAACATCTTCTTCATTTTTACGGTTTACCTGACAAATGCCGTCCGCTACCCAAATTCCAGGCTGGCCGGCCTGTTCAGCCCGAAGCAGAATTCGACGGCCCTGTCCATCACGATCTCTGCCCTCCTGGCCATTTACATCCTGGGGTTGATATGGGCCTCTCTTCAAGCCAAGGCAAAAAAGATCCAATGGGCCGTCTGCGCGTTCTGGGCCATTATTCTCGTGTCTCCCCTTCAACCCGGCTATCACCTCAAGTCCCTTTTCTCCTCCCTGTTCACGAGATCCCTCAACACGGGACCGAACGTCATCCTGATCGGCCTCGATTCCGTGACCCCCGGCCATACGGGTTACTTCGGCTATCCCATGCCGACAACACCGAACCTGGACCGGTTTTTCTCCGAGGCCGTCGTCTTCAATAGTTTTTATACGCCGATCGCGAGGACTTTTCCGGCCCTCTACTCCATCCTGACCGGCCAATACCCCGTGACCAACGGCGTCCGGCTGAACCTGATGAAACGGCATCACATCAACCCGGAGTCATTGACGCTGCCCCGGATCCTGAAAACCCAGGACGGATATTTTACCGCCTATTTCACGGATGAGGTCCGGTTCAGCAATATCCTCGGGGAAGACGGTTTCGATTATCTCCGCCATCCCGTCATGGGCATCAAGGATTTTGTCTTCGGCAGCGTCCATGATTTTTCCCTGACCAACGTGTTTTTCAACAGCCCCCTGGGATACCTGATTTTCGGCTTTCTCAAATTCAACCGAGCCGTCGCCCCTCTTTACAAAAACGCATATTTCGCCAACGACATCGTTGCCTTTTTGGAAACCCTAAAGGCCAAGCAAAAATTCTTTTTGATGGTCCACTTCTGCGCCGCCCATTGGCCCTATGCCTCCGCCGCTCCTTATCCGTTCCTTTTCCGGGGAAGCCCAAACAACCAGGTGAACATGTACGACGGCGCCATCCGGATGGCCGATGACCAGCTCGGCCGGCTGATCGAAAACCTGAAGCGTAAAAATCTCTATAAGAATTCCTTGATCGTTGTTCTCTCCGACCACGGAGAATCCAACGAAGGGCACGGGACCTCCCTGAAGGCCGGCGATCAAAATCATGCCATTCTCGCCATTAAGCCGGTCGGCTCGGCCGGCCACAAGGACGTCCAGGCGCTCGTCCGGACCATCGATATTGCCCCGACCATCCTGGACTTTTTGCCGGGGAATTGGACCCACGCCCGCTTTGACGGTTTCAGCCTGAAACCGCTGATCGCAGGATCTGGCGACGTCCCCGAACTCGCGGATAGCCCCATTGTCATGGAAACGGAATTTTCCCTGGATGCGCCCGGAGGGATCGGGCTGGCCCTCCAGGAAATGATCGACCAGGGCATCAATTTTTACGAGTTCGATAAAAACGGGATTATCACCGTCAAGGATGAATTCTTTGACCGGCTGATCAAGAACCGGCAGAGGGCGATCCAGACCAAACGCTGGAAGCTGATCTGGGAGCCTTTGCTCAACAGTCCGCGAAAAAAGGTTAATATCCGATTGTTCGACCTGGAGGCTGACCCACGCTGCCGGAGAGATGTGTCCGGACTTTATCCCGACGTCTTCCAAAAATTGCTTCGGGAACTCCGGCAGTTCTACGGGGCTGAGCTCGATTGACCGGTTTTTACGACGACCTCATGAAGAACCGATAGCCTGCCCGGGTGAGATAGACGCCGGCCAAGACGACCGCCGCTCCCACAGCCTGAAAGGCGCTGAATTTCTCTTGAAGAAAAAGCCCGGCGAAAAACACCGTGAAAATCGGCGTCATGTTATTATAGATTGCCGTCTTGGCGTTCCCCACTCTCTTCACCGAATAATACCAGATGAGATAACCGATGACGAGGCCGAACATCGCCGATAAGAAAAGCGAGAGCCAGGCTCCCCAGGAGATCGCCCGCCACGGGATTTGGAGAATGTCCTTGGCCGTGACGGGGAGATAGAAAAGGGTCCCCAAACCGACGGTGACGGCGGAAAACTTGAGGGGAGAAATCGTCTCCAGAAAAGGCTTGGCCAAGACCGTGTAAGAAGCCCAGAGGATGGTTCCCAGAAAAATGAACAGGTCTCCGCGGAGGTTTTGGGTGGAAAAACGGGGGCCTCCGTTTTGCTGGGCGATGATCAGGTACAGGCCAAAAAAGGAGATGAATATGCCTCCCCAGGCCGCCCAGTGGATCTTTTCCACCCTCAACAGTGCGCCCATCAAGGCTACAAAGATCGGCGACGTGGAGAGAATGAGGGAAGAGTTGGAGGCCGACGTCAAGCTGATGCCCTTGATGAAAAGAATCTGATAGAGGGTGTTCCCGGCGACGCCGATAGCCAGTAGCTTCCAGAGATCTTTGCGGCTGACGGCAAAGCTTTCTTTGGCGATTCCCATGAGCAGGCAAAAGGTCAGAGCCGTCAGCAACAGGCGCACCCCGTTGAATCCGCCCGGGGAGAGCTCGCGCAAGGCGATCTTGATAAAAGAAAAATTGACGCCCCACATCACGACGGCGGTGAGCATCAGCGCGTCGCTGGCACCGAATTTTGAACTCCGGCCGTTATTCACTTTTGCCACAGTCGGTTAGCCTGTCTCCTCACAGGAATTTCATAGAAATCATCGGGAAGGTGAAAAAGACGTGAGCGTGCGGCCCCGGACCTACTTGGAGGACTGCCTCGACCGGGGAAAATGCGCTTCAATGACGGACTTGATGCCTCCTCTCGGGTTGAACTCTCCGCGGACCAGGGCCCGCACGGGCCGGCAGGCTTTGACCACATCTTCCAGGATCCGGTTCACGGCATTCTCGTAAAATATCCCCAGGTTCCTGTAGGCCAGAATATAGTCTTTGAGCGACTTCAGCTCGAGGCACTGCGCCCGTGGAATATAGCGTATCGTAATCACGCCGAAGTCGGGAAGGCCCGTTTTCGGACAGACCGAGGTGAACTCGGGAATTTCGATCGTGATCTCATAGTCCGGAAACTGGTTGGGAAAAACGGCGATCTGCGGAAGCCGGGCTTTTAGGCCTGACTTGGCCTCTCGTTCGGTCATGCGGCTCATTTGTATTTCTCGTTTTTTGGTAACATATAATATAATAAAGCCGTCCCTAAGACAATCTCATGGCTGAATGCAATAAGAACAAGAATCTCGGCCGGTGCAATTGCAGCTACGAGCCCTGCAGCCGCAAGGGCCTCTGCTGCGAATGCCTCGAGTACCATTGGAGCCACCGGGAGCTGCCCGCCTGCTTGTTCCCGGATTCCGTGGAAAGGACATACGATCGTTCCCTGGCCGGGTTCCTCGAAATCTACCGGAAGCAGGGCTAGGACCGCATGACATCCACGTCCTCCGGCAACAAAGAATCCCGTATCTACGGGCCGGTCCCTTCCCGACGTCTGGGATTTTCCTTGGGCGTCGATCTCCTCCCCTATAAAACCTGTTCCATGGATTGCATCTACTGCCAGCTCGGCGCAAGCGCGGGAAAAAGGGTCCGTCGGAAAGAGCTGGTCCCCAGCCGCGACGTCCTCGCCCAGATCCAGCGTGCGCTGACCGGCGGCCAGAAGATCGATTGCCTGACATTCTCCGGCTCGGGGGAGCCTACGCTGCACTCCGGCCTCGGGAGGATCATCGCCGGGGTCAAAAAAATGACAAAGATCCCGGTGGTCGTCCTGACCAACAGCTCTCTCTTGTCCAGCCCCCAAGTGAGGCGCGACCTGTTGGCCGCGGACATCGTCGTCCCATCGCTCGATGCCGTGACGCCGTCGGTGTTTGCCAGGGTCAACCGACCTCACCGGAGCCTGATTCCCCGAAAAATCATCGAGGGGTTGGTCCGCTTCCGGAAAGAATACAAAGGGCAGATCTGGCTCGAGGTCATGCTGGTGAAAGGCGTAAACGACAGGCCGCCTCATCTCAAGAAACTCAAGGAGGCCATCGGTCTGATCGGACCCGACAGGGTCCAGCTCAATACGGTGGTCCGGCCGCCGGCAGAGAAATATGCGCGCGCCCTGAGTATCCGGGAACTCGAAAAGATCAAATCCTTCCTAGGGCCGAATGCCGAGATCATCGCGGATTTCAAAAAACGAGACCAGGCTCCCTCGGGCGGGAATATCGGAGAGGCGATCCTGGCCGCAGTGAGGCGCCGGCCGATGACAGCGCAGGACATTTCCCAATCGCTGGGGAAGCCGCTTGAAGAGATCTGCGCCCGCCTAGTTCGTCTTGTCCGGCAACGCCGGCTGAAGGGTCTCAGCCACAAAGGGCTGGAGTACTATGAACCCCTTTAAAGATCTATCCAGGGAGGAGCTTCAGGATTTTCTCAGCCTTCAAACCTGACATCCTCTGATCCGCCGAGCAGAGGATCCCCCCAATAAATAATATTATTTTCCATTTTTGCCGATTTTCGATATAATTTTTGTCCTTTGACGAAACCCATGATCCGCGCCAGAGACTTTCTGAAAAAGATCGACCCCTATCAGCCGGGCAAGCCTATCGAGGAAGTGGTCCGGGAACTGAACCTAAAAGGCGAGATCATCAAGCTAGCCTCAAACGAAAACCCCCTGGGAGCTTCCCCCCTCGCCCTCCAGGCGATCAGAAAGGCGTCCAGGCAATCCTACCTTTACCCGGACGACAACTGCTTCTACTTCAGAAAAAAGCTGGCCGCACGATTGGGCGTTGAGTCCGAGAATATCTTCGTCGGCAACGGGTCGGTCGAGATTTTGCCTCTGGCGGCCCTGGCCTATCTGGATCCAGGCACGAGTGCCGTCGGCAGCCAAAGCGCATTCATCTGGTTCAAAATTGCCGTCCGCATTGCCGACGGTGAATTGATCGAAGTTCCCATGAAGAACTTCACCCACGACCTCCAAGGGATGCTGAAGGCGATCCGGCCAAACACCCGGTTGATCTATATTGCCAATCCCAATAACCCGACCGGGACGATCGTCACCAGGGAAGAGGTGGACGAGTTTTTCCGGAACATTCCTGACCACGTCCTGGTGATCATGGATGAAGCCTATTATGAATACATCGATAACCCCCATTATCCGGATTCCTTTAAATATCTTCGGGAAGGAAAAAATATCCTGATCCTGCGGACCTTCTCCAAGATCTACGGCTTGGCCGGGGTCCGGCTTGGCTATGGGATCGCTCGCCGAGAGATTATCGCCAGCCTGTCCAAGTTGCGCATCTCCTTCAATGTGAACCGTCTTTCCCAAATCGCCGGGACGGCCGCCCTGGACGATGACCAACATGTTCGAAGAGGGAAGGACGTCAATGATGCCGGAAAAGAATTCCTCTATGAGGCCTACCGGAAACTCGGACTCTTCTATCTTCCCACCTATGCCAATTTCATCTTTGTCGATTTTGCCGGAGACAGCCAGGCGGTCTTTGAAGCCCTTCAGCAGAAGGGCATCATCACCCGAACGATCAAAGAATACGGATTTCCCCATGCCCTGCGCATCACCATCGGCACGGACACGCAGAACCAGAAATTGATCAGGGCCCTCAAAAACGTTCTCTAAGACATTTCCATATAAAGGAGGTTTGGGATGATCATAAAGTTATCGAACGGCAAGGAGCTGCCGGTTGAAATGCACAAGGCCAGGATGGTCCAAAAGATCAGCCTGATTCCTGCTGAAGCACGACTGAAAGCCATCCAAGAAGCGGGCTACAACACCTTTCTCCTCAAGACAAAGGATATCTACCTGGACATGCTGACCGACAGCGGCGTCAATGCCATGAGCGACCATCAGTTCGCAGGTTTTATAGATGCCGACGACGCCTATGCCGGGAGCATGACGTTCTATGAATTTGCGGATGCCGTCAAGGATGTTTTGGGCTACCAATACGTGATGAACGTCCACCAGGGGCGCGCCGCCGAGCACCTGTTGTCCAAGATATTCGCAAAACCGGGCGGCGCGGTCATCACCAACTATCATTTCACTACGACCAAAGGTCATATTGAATTGACCGGCGGCTCGGCCTGTTTGGAGCTCTATGCCGATGAGGCCTTGAAAACCAAGAGCACGCATCCCTTCAAGGGGAACATGGATCTCCAGAGACTGAAGGATGCCATCAAAAAATGGGGACGGGAAAAGATCGGCTATGTGCGCATGGAAGCGACGACCAATCTCCTCGGCGGGCAGCCGTTCTCGATGGAAAACCTCAAAGATGTCCGAAAGATCTGCGATCAGAACGGCCTGCTCTTGGTTATGGACGGCAGTTTGATTTCGGAGAATGCCTATTTCATCTGGAAGAGGGAAAAAGCGTACGAGAAGAAGACGGTCGCCGACATCGTCAAAGAAATGTGCAGCCTGGCCGACATCTTCTACCTCAGCGGAAGAAAAAATACGTGCGTCAGAGGCGGATTCATCGCCGGCAACAGAAAAGAATTGATGGAAAAGCTGGAACCCTGGCTGCCCTTCTACGAAGGATTTTATACGTACGGCGGCATGTCGATGAGGGAGATCGGGGCCATGACCGTGGGATTGAGAGAAATGGTCGATCCTTCCGTCGCCGCCTGTTCCATCGAGCAGATCAAATACTTCGTCGAAAAGCTGGATGGGATGGGCATCCCCGTTGTGACGCCTCCCGGCGGTTTAGCCTGCCACATCGATGCCAGGAAATTCGTGTTTCATATTCCAAAAGAACATTATATCGCCGGCGCTTTGACAGCCGCCCTCTATATCGCCTCCGGTGTGAGAGCGATGGAGAGAGGCACCATCTCCACGGATCGCGATAAAGAAGGGAAGGAAGTCTATGCCGATCTCGAGCTGACCCGAATTGCCCTGCCCAGGAGAGTCTATACGGTCTCTCACATCGAATACATCATCGACCGGCTCCAGTGGCTCTATAAAAATCGGGAATTGATCAAAGGATTGAAGTTTGTCTCCGAACCGGCCGTGCTCAGATTTTTCCTGGGCAAGTTGGATGCCCTTGACAATTGGAGCCGCAAGCTGTGCGACGCCTTTAAGAAAGACTTCGGCGAGAGCTGGTAGGAAACATTTAGACCCACCGTCGGGACACAATACTCTGGCCCCCAAATTTTCGAGGGAGAGGATAAGAGGGATGGCTCCATTTTTTCTCAGTTCCATCCGATGGCAGATAGGACGAACCCAACACGGCAAAAAATAGAACCGTCCCTTTTTATTTTTTTAAAGGAGGTTTAACCCATGCTTAGATGCACGGCTCTCGCCCTTTCCGTTTTTCTGCTCCTCGCCGTTCCAACCAAGCTCCAAAGCTCGAGCGTATTTCCCTACAACTACAAGATCGAGGTGCTGGAAAACGGGCTGAAAATCGTTTCCATTCCCCTCAACAATCCCAACATCATTTCGTATTACACCATCGTCCGCTCGGGGTCCCGGAATGAGATCGAGCCGGGAAAATCGGGCTTCGCCCATTTCTTCGAGCACATGATGTTCAAGGGCACCAAGCAGGTCCCCCGCCCCGCCTATGACGAGTTTCTCACCGAGCTCGGCGCCGGGACGAACGGCTTCACGACGGATGACTTCACCTGCTATTTTGTCGTGTTCGCCGGCCGGAACAACCTGGAAAAGGTCGTCAGGACCGAGGCCGACCGGTTCATCAACCTTTATTACGACGAAGAAATGATCAAGACCGAGGCCCCGGTCATCGAGGGGGAATATTATTCGAGCGTCTCCAACCCCGACCGGCGCCTGTCCGAGCTTCTCCGGGATACAGCCTACGAAAAGCACTCGTACAAGCACACCACGCTCGGCTACTTAAAAGACATCCAGGATATGCCCAACCAGTTCGAGTACAGTCAGCTCTACAAAAAGCGCTTTTACGCGCCGGACAACTCCATCCTGCTCGTCGTGGGCGATTTCGACCACAGCCGGCTGATGTCGCTCGTGAAAAAATATTACAGCGGCTGGGAAAAATCGAACTACATCCTCCAGACCCCGGTCGAACCGCCTCAGACCAAGCCCAAGCGGGCCCACTATGCCTGGCCGACCCAAACGCTGGCCCGCCTCGCCATCGCCTTCCACGGACCGGCCTATTCCGACGAAGTCGGCGACAAGGCCTCTCTCAACCTGCTGGCCGCAACATCCTTCTCACCGTCTTCGCCGCTCTTCCAGAGACTGGTCAACGAGGAACAGAAGTGCCAGTCGCTCGGCGCCGGCTTCAACGACACCCGCGACCCCTCCCTCCTGGTCTTGAACGCCGTCGTCAAAAAGGACGATGACCTACCCGATGTCGAGGCCGAGATCCTCAAGGAACTGGAACGCATCAAAAACGAGCCCGTGTCCGCGGACATCCTGGCCGACATCAAATCCAACATGAAATATTCCATGGCCGATGCTCTGGGCACGACCGATGGAGTGGCCGGCACGCTGGCTTTTTACATCAACCTGACCGCCGATCCGGGCACGCTCAACAAGCTCTTTGACCTCTACGAAAAAGTCACGCCCAAGGATATCCAGGAGACGGCCAAAAAATATTTCGTGTCGGCCAACAGCACAGTGGTCACCTTAACGGGAGGGAAGGCGAAATGAGAGGAATACAAAAAATGATTCTGCTCGGGCTCGTCTCGATAGGGCTTTTGATAATGGGGGTGTCCTGCCGCAAAGAGAATCCCAACGCGCTCACGTCGGAACTCCTCCCCATCGATGGGAATCCGCTGACAAGCTTCCGCATCCTGCTGAAAATCGGCTCGGCCAACGACCCGACGGGAAAGGAAGGGCTCTGCCAGCTCACCTGGAGCATGCTGGCCAGCGGCGGGAGCAAGGCCCTGACGATCAAGGAAATCACAAAACAATTCTACCCGATGGCCGCCAGCCTCTCCCTGAGCATGGACAAGGAGATGGCGGTCTTCATGGGCACGATCCACAAAGACAACCTCGAAAAATACTACGGCGTCCTCAAGGACATGCTGCTCAACCCCGGCTTCCGCGAGGACGACTTCAACCGGATCAAGACCAACCAGCTGAATTTCCTGGAAAAGACGCTCGTCAACAACATGGACGAGCAGTTCGGGAAAGAGATGCTGAACCTGATGCTCCACGAGGGGCATCCCTACGGGCATTATGAGGCGGGTACCGCGGATTCGGTGAAAAACCTGACCCTGGATGACGTGAAATCGTTCTACAAGGAATATTTCGTCCAGGGCAACATCATCGTCGGCCTGGCGGGAGGCTATCCGCCCGATTTCCCCGCTAAAATCATGGCCGATTTTGGCAAGCTTCCGGCATCCTTCACGCCGCGCCTCAGCCTGCCCAAGCCGCACATCCCCCTGGGTTTGGAGGTTGTCATCGCCGACAAACAGACTCCGGCCACGGCGATTTCCATGGGCTTCCCGGTTTCGCTGACCAAGGCGGACAAAGACTTTTTCGCCCTGTGGATCGCCGGCTCCCACTTCGGCGAGCACAGGCAGCACGTGTCCCTTCTTTTCCAGAAAATCCGTGAGGAACGCGGACAGAATTACGGCGACTACGCCTATATCGAGCATTTTGTCCAGGGGAGAGATAAGTTCCCGGCGCTCAATCGCGACCGGCCGCAGCAATATTTTTCCATCTGGATCCGGCCGCTGGCGAACTCCAACCGCCACTTTGTCATACGCCAGGCGCTGCTCGAGCTGAAAAAGCTCGTCGAAGAGGGCATTTCCGAAGAGCGCTTCCGGCTGGTGAGGACTTACCTTCTTAATTACACCAAGCTCTATGCCCAGACGCTGAGCGAACGGCTGGGATGGCAGATGGATTCCAGATACTACGGCTATCAAGATTTCCTGGCCGACGTCCAAAACGCTCTCCCCAAGTTGACCAGGGAAGATGTAAACAGAGCGATCAAAAAGTACCTGAATTTCGAGAATGTCTGCATCGCCGTCATCACCCAAGACGCCGAGAGCCTTAAGAGCGACCTCGTCGCCAACACCCCGTCCCCAGTCAAATACGCCAACCCGAACATGCCCAAGGCCGTCCTGGACGAAGACACCGTCATCCAGGTCTTCCCTCTGGACGTCAAAGCGGAAAAAGTGAGGACTGCGCCCGCCGCGGAGTTCTTCCAGAAGGGCGGAATCCCGCGGTAATAAAACTAGGAGCACAGCGGTGTGGGTCCTGTCGGACACTCAAGGAGTCTAACAATTATGCCGCGAAAAAAACTTATGTCTTTGGTGCTAGTTTTATGTTTAGCTTCTCTTCTAATAGAGGTCCAGCTGGCCGGCCAGGATATGCTGGGGAAGCTGGGGCAGCCGCAGAATTACGCGAGCAAGCGCATCTCCTCCTTTGACCGGACGGGCGGGAACAAAGATTCCCTGGCCATCGAGCCCGGCCAGACCGCCGTCCCGGCCGACATCAAGGGTCCGGGTGCCATCCACCACATTTGGGTCACGATCGCCGCCGAGCCTTTTTACGGTCGGAAAATCGTGCTGCGCGCGTTCTGGGACGGCCGAAACACGGTCCTCATCCAGGTCACGGGAAAAGCCGAGGAAGCCAAGGCGCTTGACTTCGGATTTCTTGGTTACAGCCTGACTCCTTCGTCACGCGCGTTTATCACCGACTGGAACTTCATCGGCCCCTTCGATGCCCCGGATATGGACTCTCTTTTAACCGTTTATCCGCCGGAAAAAGAAATCGTTCTAGACAAAAAATATTCCGAAAAAGGGGACCAGGAAGTGGCCTGGACAAAAATCCAGGCGGAACCGAGCGGATATATCGACCTGACGAAGCTCGTCCAGCCCAACGAGCAGGCTATTGTCTACGGTTTCGGCTCTATCTTTTCGCCCGCACCCGTGCAGGCATACTTGCTTCTCGGGAGCGACGACGGCGTCCGTGTCTGGATTAACGGCGCACTCGTCCATTCCAATCCTGCCTATCGCGGCGCCTATCCCGACCAGGATACCGTCAAGGTGAGCCTCAAGGCGGGCTGGAACAAGGTCTTGATCAAGGTTTTGCAGGGGGCCGGCGGTTGGGGCTATTATGTCCGTTTCGTCGACCCGGATGGAAAGCTCAAGTGGAGCAGGGAGCCGCAGAAATGAAGGAATCTCTCCAAAATGGTCTCGCTCCCTTTCGGGTTTTTAACGCCGTTCCCTCGCAGGCCGGCTCGGGAAGGCTAAACCCTCTATGGTCGCTTCGGTCATTTTGGAGAGATTCTAAGATATGAAGATGTCATCTAGCGGAATATTTTGGACGAAAAGAGAACTCGTTTTGCTCGATAAACTAAATACGCCGATAAAAATACAACTCTACTTAAACAGGCTGGCGTACGACCCCGAGCCGGGGACTGCCTCGCCGCGCTGGGTGATGAAAGAGAGAAAGGCCAACTGCTTTGAGGGGGCTTTGTTTGCCGCCGCGGCGCTGCGCCGCATCGGCCACCCGCCTCTGCTCGTCGACATTCGTGCCGTCAATGACGACGACCATGTCCTCGCCGTATTCCGCCGGAACGGCGCCTGGGGATGCGTGGCCAAATCCAATTATACCGTGCTCCGGTTTCGCGAACCCGTGTATCAATCCGTTCGCGAGCTGATGATGTCGTATTTCGATGTTTTCTTTAATTCGATCGGCGAAAAGACTCTGCGCGAATACTCCGTTCCGTTCGATCTGAGGCGGTTCGACAAAGACGAGTGGATGACGACGGACAAAGACGTCAGCTACATCGGCGACGCTCTGGACCGGGCCAGGCACTATAAAGTCATGACGACATGGCAAATTCGAGGCCTCCAGATCACAGATAAGGACCTGGTCAAGGCCGGATTGCTGGGCGCCAAAAAAGCGGGACTGTATAAACCGAAAAAATAAGAGCGATTTGCAAGAGAGAGCGTCCACGCCTCGCCCGCCTCAAACCCTCAGCACTCTCCCCGGTTAGACAAAGTTACTTTAGCAGCTATTCTTGGAGAGGGATGGAAAGGGGCTCTGAAAACCCTGTATCAAGCTCGTTTATTCTATTCAAACCCAGGATTTGAGTCAAAACGGCCTTTTTGGGGGCCTATTTTTCATCATTGTCCCCGAAAATCGGGCAAAAGGGCCTCTGTTTGCCCACTAAAATGGCTTTAAAGCCCGTCTCAAAGAAATTTTAAAATATTTTAAAAAAAATATTGCATTTCGATTGAATTTTGTGTTAAAATAGTTACAACAATTTCGAAGGGGAAAATAAAAATCCAAGAGTTTGAGTAATTTTTTCTGCCTTTTTACCCTCCCCTCAACAAAAAATGCAACTCTTTCATCGTTTTCTCCGTATATATAAATGAGAAAAAAGATAAGCCGATGAAGATGAAAAGGAACGAAACGGGCACGACAAACAGGAAGCACCTCCTTTTTCCCCCTCCTCTTTTAAGGGAGTTCAAGATAAATCCCATTTATCCCCTAATCCATTCCCTTTGACAGGCTGCCTTCTCCGCCAACAGGAGAAGGCAGCCTTTGTCTCCACCGATCCCCTTATTGACAAGCCCATTCAGATGGTCTATATATAAGGAGAATTTTGCCGTTTCTTTGACAATCGAAACTCAGGTTTAAAGGTGAGGGAAGTCCGTGAAATACGGACACAGCCCCCGCTACTGTAATCGGGGACGAATCCCGGATATGGCCACTTTCCTCTGAGCCGAGGGAAGGAAGGCCCGGGAGGAGGGCGATCCGAGAGTCAGGAAACCTTCTTTAAACCCAGCCAGCCCATCTTCGGGTGGAAGAGAGGGTCATTTTTTTTTGCAAAAAATCGCGGGGGTACGAAGGAGGTTATACACATGGCCAAAAAAAGTCTGCTATGGATCTCGATCATCTTATCCCTGGCCCCGGCCTTTGCCGCCCAGGAAAAGCAGGATCAGACAGTGCTCCCCGTGCTCCGGCACGAAATTGTCGTCACAGCCACGCGGCTTGAAACACCAGCTAAGGAAGTGGCCAGTTCCGTGACGGTCATCACGCGGCAGGACCTCGAAAAATCCCACAGATCGACGGTGCTCGAGCTCCTTCGGGACGTGCTCGGAACGGCCGTCATCCAGAACGGCGGAAAAGGGGCTGCCTCGTCGACGCTGCTCCGCGGCTCGAATTCGGAACACGTCCTGATCATGCTCGACGGAGTGGAGCTCAACGATCCCATGAACCCCTCGAGGTCGTACGACTTGGCCCATTTTTCTTTGGACAATGTCGATCAGATCGAAATCCTTCGGGGCCCCCAGAGCACTCTTTACGGGTCGGATGCCCTGGGCGGCGTAATCAACATCTTGACAAAAAGGGGCAGCGGGAAACCCCTGCTTTCCTTATCTTCGAGCGGCGGGTCCTACAGGACTTTCCAGACGGCGGCGGACCTCAGCGGCGCGAGCGGCGCCGTCAACTACTCTTTCGGGCTGTCTCATCTTGGCAGCGGAGGAATCTCGGCGGCAAGCTCGACCTATGCCGGGAACACAGAAAAGGATGGATACAAAAACTTTACCATCTCGGGAAGACTCGGCTTCACGTTGAAGAAAAACATCGAAGCGGACTTCAGCCTCCGCTCGGTCGCGGCCCGGTCGGATATTGATAGCTTCGGCGGGCCTTTCGGGGACGACCCGAACAGCACCCAAGACTACCGCTCGGTCTTCCTCCGCGGGCAACTGCGCGCTCTTATGCTGGGCAATCGCTGGGAGCAAAAGCTCGGCGTCTCCTATATCCATTCCAACCGGCAGAACGAAAATCCTGTGGATACCCTCCATCCCTTTGACTCGGAAAAAGGGCTCTTTAAAAGCAGCCTGGTGAAAATCGACTGGCAGAACAACCTGTTCCTACACCCGGCCGACACGCTCACCTTCGGCGCCGACCTCGAGCGCGAGCAGGGAGAATCCGAATACCATTCCATGGGAATCTGGGGGCCTTATGATAGTCTTTTTCCTTCGCGGACAGCCGACCGGGCGGGCATCTATCTCCAGGACCAGGTCAGGTTGGCCGACCGTTTTTTCGCAACGGCCGGCGTCCGGCTCGATTATCACAGCCGGACAGGATTCGCCCTGACCTACCGCCTCGCGCCTGCTTACTATATAGAGAAGACCGGGACGAGATTTCGGGCAACGCTGGGCACGGGTTTTAAATCGCCGTCCCTCTACCAGCTTTATGCGCCCGGAACGCTCTTGGGGCCGATCGGGAATGAGCGGCTGAAACCCGAAGAATGCACGGGCTGGGATATCGGAATCGAGCAGCGTTTTCTCAGCGGAAGGCTCGTCGCGGGCGGCACCTATTTCAGGAATGACTACCGCAATCTCATCGATTTTCGTTTCGACGAAGGATATGTCAACATCGGGAAGGCCAGGACCCGCGGCGTGGAGGTTTATGCTGAGGCCAGGCCTTCAGGGAATCTCGAGCTCCGGGCCGGCTACACCCGCCTAGAGGCCAAAGATCTCGACAGCGGCGCCGATCTTCTCAGAAGGCCAAAAGACAAGCTCTCAACCAACCTCAACTACGGCTTTTTCAAACACTGGGCGTTGAACCTGAGCCTGGTCTATTTCGGAAAAAGGATGGATAAGGACTTCACAGCCTGGCCCTATCCGGATGTCATCCTTTCCGCATTCACCGTGCTCGAAGGATCGCTCTCTTTCACCCTCAGTCCTCAGGTCCAGGTCTTCTGCCGCCTGGATAATATGCTGGATCAACAATACGAGCTGGTCTACGGCTACGGCACGCCGCGGCTTTCCGGCTCATTCGGGCTTAAGATCTCAGTGCAATAAAACACGGGAGCGAACCAAGGCGATCCTCACCGCTCCACCGATTTTTTGCAAATGGTCGGCCAGGATCTTGACGGCGATCAGAATGAGCACCAGGCCGCCGGCCAGCTCCGCCCTTTTTCCGATCAGCCGACCGAGAGCAGGGCCGACCTTCGTCCCCGACGCCGTGACGATAAACACTACGAGGCCGATGACCGCAGCCGGATAAAGGATGGGGGCGTGAAGGGCCGCCAGGCTCAGCCCTACGGCCAGGGCGAGGGCGACGGCCAGGACAACAAAAAAATTCATCTTTGAATTTTCCCCTTGAGATGCCTCAGGACAATCATCGCAATGCCCGTCAGTATAACAAAAAAACTGCCGTCACAAAACCACAAATCTCGGTCAAAGCTACACTTTTGACATCTCTAATAAGGCCGATATTAACTGGATAGTTCTTCAGAGATTTTTTTGTCGAATGTGTAGCTTTGACCCCAGAAGCCAAAAAATCTGCTATAATAGAGAGTTTTAAGACCGATTTTTTAAGGCGCATAAGCGAGCATGGACGAACAGATCATCCTTCGGGGCGTGCGGGTCCACAACCTGAAGAACATCGACCTCGACATCCCCCTGAGCCAATTCATCGTCGTCACCGGCGTGAGCGGCTCCGGGAAATCCTCTCTGGCCTTCGATACGCTCTATGCCGAGGGGCAGCGCCGCTATATTGAATCGCTGTCCGCTTATGCCAGGCAGTTCCTGGAGAGGATGGACAAGCCCGATGCCGACCTCATCGATGGCATCACCCCCGCCATCGCCATCCAGCAAAAGGCCGCTACCAAGAACCCGCGCTCCACGGTCGCCACGGTCACGGAAGCGTATGACTACCTGCGGGTGCTCTACGCGCGCATCGGCGTCGTCCATTGCACCAGCTGCGGCCGGCCTGTCACCCGCGATACGATCGATGCGATCGTCGAGACCCTCTTCCATCTTCCCGAGTCCACAAAAGTGTTGATCTCTTTTGCCTGGCCTCTGGAAAAAGGCCTGGCCCCGTTAAAAAAACAGGGCTTTTTTCGGGTCCTCCGGGGCGGGGACGTCGTCAACGTCGATGAAGTAAAATTCAAAAAGGATGAGGTCCTTGACATCTTCGTGGACCTGATCAGCCTCGAAAGAGAGGAACGGGAACGGCTGGTGGATTCCCTGGAGATGGCCCTCAAGCACGGGGGCGGCCGGGTCAAGGTCCGGACCGAGGACGGCCGCGAATTCCCCTTCTCCGACAAGCTCGAATGCAAAGCCTGCAAGATCCCCTACGAGGACCCTTTCCCCAACCTTTTTTCGTTCAACAGCCCCCAGGGGGCCTGCCCGGATTGCCACGGCTTCGGCGATCTCGCCTCGATCGATGAAGACAAGATCGTTCCGGACAAAAGCAAAACCCTGGAAGAGGGCGCCATCGAGCCCTGGACCAAGCCCGTTTCGCGCGGCATGATGCGTGAAATGCTGCGCGAAGCGCGCAAGCGGGGCATTCCCACGAACATCCCCTTCAAATATTTAAAGAAGGAATGGCAGCAGTTCATCCTGGACGGAGGCGACGGCTACCTGGGCGTCAAAGGCTTTTTCGACTGGCTGCAGACCAAGAAATACAAAGTGCAGGTCCGCGTCTTTCTCAGCCGCTATCGCAAATACATCGCCTGCCCGGCCTGCGGTCAGATGCGTCTCAATCCTCAGGCCCTGAGCGTGAAGGTCGGCGGATTGACGATCGGACAGGTCGTCCGACTGACCGTGAAGGAAGCTCACGAGTTTCTGCGGAAGCTCGATCTCCCCGCCCATCAGAGACAGGTGGCGGAAAAGCTGATCGCCGAAATCCGAAACCGGCTGATCTTTTTGCTCGAGGTCGGCCTGGATTATATCTCGCTCGACCGGATGACATTCACCCTGAGCGGCGGCGAAGCCCAGCGCATCAACCTGGCCGCCGCGCTGAGCTCATCGCTGGTCGGAACGCTCTTCGTCCTGGACGAGCCGTCGATCGGCCTCCATCCCCGCGATAACGGCCGTCTCATCCAAATTCTTAAGTCCCTCAAGGACATCGGGAACACGGTCATGGTCGTCGAGCACGACCCGGAGATCATCCTATCGGCGGAACATCTGATCGACCTGGGACCCCGGGCCGGCGAGCACGGCGGCGAGGTGATGTTCAGCGGCCCGATGGCGGAATTCTTGAAAAACGGGAACTCGCTCACGGCCCGCTACATCAGCGGGGAAAAAGAGATCCCTGTCCCAAAAAGGAGAAGAACAGCCGACCGCTTTCTTCTCATCAAGGACGCCTATAAGCACAACCTGAAGCACCTGGATGTCAGGCTCCCCTTGGGCGTTTTCACATGCATCACGGGCGTCTCGGGCTCCGGCAAAAGCACTCTGCTCAACGATGTCCTCTACCAGGGATGGAACGGGGAGACCAGGCAAGGCTTTCAGGCGCTCCGCGGGATCGACTTCATCGACAAGATCATCCTGGTTGACCAATCCCCGATCAGCACCTCGCCCCGGTCCATTCCGGCCACGTACACAAAAGCGATGGACGGCATCCGCGAGCTCTTCAGCCAGACGCGGGAAGCCAAAGCTCTTGGCTACAGGCCCGGCTATTTTTCCTTCAACACGGCCGGCGGCCGCTGCGAGGACTGCCAGGGCGCCGGGCAGCAGATCGTGGAAATGCAGTTCCTATCCGACGTCACCCTGACCTGCGAAGCATGCCGGGGAAAGCGGTTCAAGAGCGAAATCCTCGAGATCAAATACAGGGGCAAAAACGTCGATGACGTCCTGCACATGACGATCGACGATGCCTTGGAATTCTTTTCCGACCACCCCGATATCACCAAGAAGATCAAGCCCCTCCAGGAAGTCGGCCTCGGATACTTGAGGCTGGGACAGCCCACCACAACCCTCTCCGGAGGCGAGCTGCAGAGGATCAAGCTTGCCTACCACCTCGTCCATGAGCGGGACAAGCACATCCTCTATCTCTTCGATGAGCCCACGATCGGCCTCCATCCGGACGACGTCTCGACGCTCCTGCGGTGCTTCCAGAGATTGGTGGAGGAAGGACATTCCGTCATCGTCATCGAGCACAACCTGGACGTGATCAAGTGCGCGGATTATATCATCGACCTCGGGCCCGAGGGGGGCGATAGAGGCGGGGAGATCGTCGCCCAGGGAACTCCCGAGGCGATCAGCAAATCCAAAAAGTCCATCACCGCCCGCTATTTGAAGAAGCACTTATAAGCGTGTCCGCGCTCGCGCCTGGAGCGCCGATGTTCACCGCTGTGTTACGAGTTTGACACCGTATCTCGGCCCGAAGTACAATTTTCGGCTCCGATTGCTTACGCTACGCCGAGGACATGATCCACATGAGGCTCACGATCATCCGCGATTTGCTTAGCACTATGACAAGGAGGTCTGAAATGCAGTCGAATAAGTTTTCGGGCAGCAGCTCGAAGATATTGTTGTTCATCCTGGCGCTCTTCGTGCTGGCCGGATTCGCCATCCAAAACGTCACCGCCGGGGCCAAGGCGCAATCGGCCGTCACCCTGGCCTATAAGTTTCCTGAAGGCAAAACGCTGACGTATCAGACGACGAGCACTCAAACCCAAAACCTCGATGTTATGGGTCAGGCGGTTTCGACCGATAGCAACTCCGCCATCGAATTCAGCCTGCAGCCGAAAGGCTTAAAAGAGGGACAGTATCAACTCTGACGGTCAATTCTTTCAAAGTCGAAGCCCAATCCCCCCAAGGCAGCATGACAGACGGAAACTCACCTGATAAAAAAATAGAAAAAAGCGCACATAAGATCATCAGACATCATTGAATTCCGGAGGATACTCGACCGTCCCCCGGATATCTTTCAATCCGTCCCTGACCAGCTCCAAGGCCATAAAAACGTCGTCGGGGACCTCAATCTGTTTCTTGTCTAACTTTAGCGTTCATTTCATGAATCCAATTCCGACCGCGGATTTTTCCTTTTGATAATCTTAAAGATCACTCCAATAAATTCTTCAGCTGTTCTGATCGCCTCCGCTGCTTCTTTTTTCGAGCAGGGGACGTCGGGCTCATAAACAAGCAAATGCCTTTTTCTTCGCATGAAATCATAATCATTCAGAACCCTTCGAAATTCTTTCCCTAAGTAAGAAGTCACAAATCTTACGACCGTTAGATGCTTATCTTTGACTTCAGGTCTAAAGCCTTCCCAAAACATCAGGGCTAGGCCGGAACGAAGCATGGCATTATAAGCATAAGAATAAGCACAATCTTCATCCTCCGATAAATTTCTTCTCGCCGTCGAAATGTCTTTAGTCGCCCTTCTCATTAAATTCAAGGCGGCTTTCTCGTCAACCGAACATCTTTTTATTCGACCTTCTTTAAGGAGGTCTTCAACAGTCACCTTATAAATCATTCTCGTTTCCGATCAACATAATTTTGGGTCTTTTTAGCAAATCAAGAATAAAGCCGCTCTTTCCTTTTTTCTTTGTTTCATACTCTTCCCGGGAATAAATGGACAGGCTTATTTCCCTTTTTAGCCGTTGTTCCAGCTTTCTCGTTTTTTCGTTTAATAACGAAATATCTGGATCTCCAATAATCATGACGTCTATATCGCTGGTTTCTTTCTCACTTTTTAAAGCAAAAGAGCCGAAAATAAAGGCAAATTGAATGTTTTTTATTTGAGAAAGTGAATTTCTTATGCTCCCCTCTAAGCCGATCGTTTTAGAGACAATGCTTTTTAGCTCTTCAAAAAGCGGATGATCTGGATCGATAGAATAATAGACTAGATTGCCGGTTCTTTGGGTTTTTAACAATTGATCACTCTGGAATTTAAGCAATTCTCTTCTTATATTCCCCACAGAATATCCTAATAATCGCCCCAGCTCCCTGAGGTAATATTTCTTGCCGGGATTCGTAAAAAAAAGGGCAAGCAAATCCCGGCGGATTTTTGATTTAGAGATATACAGGCTTTCGAGCATTTTGTACTCCTTTATGAGTACAATAGTACTCATTCTTGAGTACAAGCGCAAGCTTGACTGACGAAAGTGGATTGTCGGCCACTCAATCACGAAGGGCAAATTGAAGTCGTGTCCTCGGATTTTCGATACAAAACGGGCTCTCGATGCGAGTTTTCCCTTTCGGCCGGCTGGCATCTTCAATTTCGAACATATGCAAATGATAATCCAGCCATCCCATGGCATCCTGAATTGCCACATGCAAATCATAGAACGTATAGTTTTCCGGCACCTGGATTCTTCTCCATACCGGTGGATCCGTGCCTAGAAGGCTAATCTTAAATTGAAAGACATTTTTAAAAGGTCTCCTGCGGGGGAAGGTGATCGTTATTTCCTTTTTATTCAAGATACGTTTCCTATTTAATAATCACTAAACGTGTAGGCATAATTGAATTTCACATCTAGAATATCGACCTTTATCGCAATTGAAAGGTCTTTCAAGGAATTCATTAAATGATCTTGGATTTGTTGTTTCGCAAAAGCAAATTTTTCAAAATATTTATCTTCAAATTCTATCATAGAAGCTTAACGTTGGTATGTGTCAAAACTTTCGAAAGAAAAGGATCATTATTTTTCAGTCTTTGTCTCTTTTCTTTCTCATCTATATTGACGGCGTTAATTTCCCGGCCAATCTCATTTTGAAGAGAATTGAGCCTTCTTTGAAGCTCCAAGATATCATGATCTCCGACTATTAAAAGATCGATGTCGCTATGAGCTTTTTGCTTGTCTTCTGCAAAGGAGTCATAGAGGTAAGCTTCTCGTATCCCTCGGATTCCTTTCAATATCTCTTTTAGCCGATCTTCTAGGCCGACCGTGGCAAGGACAATTTTTTTGTATTCTTTATAAAACGGAAACTTTTTATTAGCAGAATATATTTTAAGATTTCCTCTTATTTCACTCTTCAATAGCCCTTCGGCTTCCAGCTCTTTAAGTTTTTTGACAAGATTTCTCTTATCCAGGTTCAACCTTCGGGACAATTCATTGACATACAATCCGTCCTCGGGATTAATGAAAAAATAGTTTAATATTTTTTTCGTTATATCAGATCTCAGTGAAATCATTGTTCCCCACTATTTACACCGATCAGTGTAATATATTACACCGTTATTGTCAAAACAATTTTTCTGAAAGATCCCAAGACTTCGTCCGTATCAGAAAAAGTACCTACTGCAGGCCATCATTCCAGGCACCGGAGCAATTTGACTCGGCCGTTTTCCCTATGCTATAAGCCAGAATTATCGCCCAACGAAAAATGGAGGGACTATGAAAAGGGAAGCCCGGTTCGTCTTTATCCCCGTTTTCCTCCTTCTGGCGGTTGCCTTTTTCATACCTCAATCAAGCTCAACAGGCGAAAGCGCATCTCCCTACGCCCAGGCCATTCGAGAGTTCGAAAAATTCACAGCCGCGCAGATGGCCCTGGACCGGACGCCCGGCCTGTCTATCGGTTTCATCAAGGAAGGCTTCGTCTGGGCCAAGGGATTCGGGTATGCCGACATGGAAAACATGGCGCCGGTCAAGCCGGAAAGCTCCTTCCGGATGGCCTCCATCACTAAAACCTTTACGGCCTTTGCCGTGCAGCAGCTCGTCGAGGCCGGCAAAATCAACCTGGACGCCGAAGTCCAGGCTTATGTTCCCTATTTTCCGAAGAAGAAATGGCCGCTGACCGTCCGCCAAGTGTTGGGCCACCTGGCCGGCATCAGCCACTATAAAAATTCTGCGGCCGAAGAGCGCCTCAAAGAGCCGAAAAATACACGGGAGGCCGTCTCCATTTTCCAGGATTTCGACCTAGTGGCCGAGCCCGGCACAAAATACAATTATTCGACGTACGGATACAATCTCTTGGGCGCAGTCATCGAAGGCGCCTCCGGCCAATCCTACGGCGATTATGTCAAGAGTCACATCTTCGAGCCGCTGGGCATGGACAACTCACGGATGGACAACCCGTCGGACATCATTCCTTACCGGGTGCGCGGCTACCGAATCTTGGACGGCGTCCTGAAAAATTCCGAGTACGTCGATATTTCGAGCCGCTTTGCCGGCGGCGGAACCCGCTCGACCGTGCTCGACCTGATCAAGTACGCCCAAGGCATCCTGGCCGGAAAGCTCGTCAATACCCGGACCCAGAGGGACATGCTCACATCCATGGCCACCCGCGGCGGCCTTCTCACCGGCTATGGCATGGGCTGGTTCGTCCAGCCTTTGAAAGGCCATTTTCAGGTCTACCACAGCGGCGGCCAGCCAGAGACCAGGACCTATCTTATGATCTTCCCCACAGAAAAATTTGCCGTCGCGGCAGCCTCGAACCTGGAAAGTTCGACCCCCGCAACCTATGTCAAAAGGCTGACCGAGCTCGTCCTGGACGAGGACCTGGACGGCGCTGCCTATGCCCCCGACCGGAACAAGCGGACGATTTACGGCGCCTGCGAAAAGGCATTCACCTACGGGATGAGCGAGTTGGCATGGAGAGGGAAACCTCTGGCGCAAGGTGACAATGACCTGGGCGAGGCATTCGATTATTTCAATGCATTTGCCAACGAACAAACCCTTCAGAACAATTTCATCGAAACCAAGAGAAAGATCACGGCTGGAATTCATCCCGCGGCCAATCAAGCCTTGACGAAGGTGGGGTCTTATATGGCCTCCGTGCTGAGAGACACATTCGGCGAGGACAAGCTCCAGGCCTATCACAAGAGCGGGCCAACGGCCTTCTTCGGGGATTATATCCGCCTGAGCCGGAGCCGGCCGGCGATGAATAAATCGCATCGTTTCACGGATGCTCTTGCCCGGCTGGTTTTTAGCTGGGAAAAGGATTGGAACAAAACCTATACGGATGATGTCCGACGCCTGGCCGTCACTCCGGACACAAATTTTGAAGAAATCGGCAGCGAGCTCAAAAAAACATTTTCCGGCGCCTCTTTCTACAAGGATTTTTCCGAAGAGTTTGCGGGTGCCGCCCAATCTTGTCTCGAAAGGGGCGATATCCAAAAAGCTTTTTCGATTCTCAGCCTCAGCCGGGATCTGTATCCTGGCTCGGGCGCTCCCTATGCATCGCTCGCCGCAGCTTCTATCTGGGCTGGAAACGTCGAAGCCGCCCGGGAAAACTATAAAAAGGCCCTCGAACTGGACCCCACGCTCCCGCAGGTCAGCCCCGATCAAATTCTTTCATCGATCAATCAGCTAAGGCGGGCCAAGAAGTTGAAAGAATCCCTGGAGATGTGCTTTATCTTCATCGATTTATTTCCCAAAGACGCCAGGCTATTCCTGGAGGCGGGCAACTCGTATGCCCAATCCGGACAAAAAGAGAAGGCCATCGAATATTACAAGAAGGCGCTCGAACTCGACCCGAACCTGGCCGCCGCCAAATCCAACCTAGAGAGATTCGAAAAAAAATAAAATCACACCGGCGAACAGGTCGTCTCGGCGACCAAATAAGGGAGCGCAGGATGCGTTCGTCCTGCTGTCTCTTCACTCCATTTTCACGGAGAATTTTACTAAAACCGATGGATCAAATAAAGGAGCCGCTGAGGTCAAAAGATCCTTTGAGCATAAGACTTCGTTTTGGTAGCATAGAACGAGAAGGAGAAGGCGATGAAAGACGGGATCGGCGACGAGTTCCAGAAGGAAACAAAATACCAGCGCGGAAAGCTCTCCGGAGGGCCTCTCGACTGGAACCGGAAGCCCGACGCCTTTAAAACCTATCCGGGCGTGCCGAGGGTGAAGCTGCCGGTCCCAGAGATAAAGGGCGGCATGCCCCTCTGGGAATCGATCCGGGAGCGCCGCAGCTGCCGGGATTTCGGTGAAACCCTTTTGAGTCTTCCAGCTCTCTCCCAGCTTCTCTGGGCGACGCAGGGGATCACCGCAAAAACCCAGGGCTTCGAATTCCGCGCCGCTCCTTCCGCCGGTGCTCTCTACCCAATTGAAACATACTTGGCTATCTTGAATGTGGACGGCATCGAGCCGGGCATCTATCATTACGATATCCGGCGGCACGAACTCGAACTGATGAGGAAGGGCGATTGCCGGGCTGACGTTCCCAGGGCTCTGCTCAATCAGCATTTTATTGCGGAGGCCAACGTTGTTTTCCTATGGACGGCCGTGTTCCAGCGCTCGAAGTGGAAATACAAGCAGCGGGCCTACCGCTACGTGTACTTGGACGCCGGGCATATCGCCCAAAACCTGGCCCTGGCGGCCGTGGCCCTGGGGCTTGGATCCTGCCAGGTGGGCGCCCTCTATGACGATGAGGTCAATTCAATCCTGGGCGTAGATGGAGAAGAAGAAAGCATTGTTTACACGACGGCTGTGGGAAGCCCCCTGTCAACTTCACGATGAAAGAGTTGCTGAGCAGACCCCGGCGCGGCCGCCGATTAATCATTTTGGACGATCATTGAAAACGTTGAGTTCTTTTCCATTTCGTGTGGGTAGAAAAGGCAAACGATCCGGAGACTGCCGAAGCGACCGTGGAGGGTTTAGCCTTCCCGAGCCCTCATTCGAGGGCAGCCGGCTCGGAAGAAGCCGGCCGGCGAAGTTGTCCGAGCTTCCCGGCGAACGTCCGTAAAATCGAGGCCGGGAAGCGAGTTCTGAGCCGCCGAGAAGGAGGGTTCGGGAATGGCGTGAAAAACCCGGATGGGGAGCGAGGCCGTTTCCGGATCGTTTCCCAGACGATTTTTTGCCCCCATGAAATGGAAGAGAACTGACTTTAATAAAAGGAGGTCGAGGATGAAAAAATATCTGATCGGCATGGGACTCCTGGCGGCGTGTTTCGTGATCTGGCTCACCGGCCAAACCAACCCGAAGCAGGAAGAGCAGGCTTGGCAGTGGAGCGTGGATAAAGTGAAATCCGCTGTCAACAAAGTCCGGGCGGGAAAGGACCTCACCCCCAAAGCCTGGCCGAACGGCGCGAAAGCCGCCGTCGCCCTGTCATTCGATTTTGACGCCGAAACGAACGCTCTGCGCGATAAAGACCTATCCCCCGGCGTCCTCTCCCAGGGCGAGTATGCCGCCAGGACGGCGATCCCGAGGATCCTGGCCCTGCTGGATAAATTCAAGATCCCCGCCACTTTTTTTGTGCCCGCCATCACGGCCAGGCTCCACCCCGCCGAAATCAAGGCCATCCTGGCCAAGGGCCGGCATGAGATCGGCATGCACGGCTGGATCCACGAGCGGAACTCGCTCCTCTCGGAAAAGGAGGAACGGGAGCTGATGCAAAAATCCTATGCCGTCCTCAAGGAGGCCGCGGGCAGGGCACCGGCCGGAATCCGCACGCCCAGCTGGGATTTCAGCCCGGCGACTTTAAAAATCATCCGTGAACTCAGCCTTCTTTATGACAGCAGCTTGATGGCCGACGACCGGCCATACGAGATTCTTGAGGACGGAAAGGCCGCCGGCGTCGTCGAACTGCCCGTGGAATGGCTCCTCGACGATTATCCCTATTTCGGTTTTGAGCGGTTCGCCAGCGTCCGACCCCACATCACGCCCGCCGAGGTCATGGAAATCTGGGCCGCCGAATTCGACAAGGCCTACGAGGAAGGCACTCTCTTCGTTCTAACCATGCACCCCAAGTACATCGGCCACCGCAGCCGGATGATGATGCTGGAACAGCTCGTCGAGCACATCCGGGCCAAAAAAAATGTCTGGTTCGCCACGCACGAAGACGTCGCACGCTATGTAAAGAAATAATTATAAAGGAGACAGCCGACCTTTTAGCCGACCCATATTTCCTGCTTTTGGCTTCTATGGGCTCGGTGTCGGACTCTGAGAAGGGACCTTCTGTCCCTTTTTCCTGCCCGTCTTCGCGCTCAAAAAACCGGTCAGAAATCCCAGGCAAAAAACAAGAAAGACGAGGATAAATTGGGGCGCATAAATGTTCCAGAGATAAAACTTGAGGGCCGCCATCCCCGAATTTTGGATGAGGAGAATCGCAAACAGGATGATTAAGACAATGATCAAGACGGTTTTTGTTTTCATGAATAAGCCTCCTTGGCCCCAGGCCTTAATCCTAGAACCACTTCTTCCGTTTAAAATAAAATACCATGAAAATGCCGACTGCCAGCATGACGCCCCAGATGAGAAAATAGCCCCAGCGCCAATTGAGCTCCGGCATGAATCTAAAATTCATGCCGTAAACCCCGGCTAGAAACGTCAAGGGGATAAAAATCGTGGCGATAATCGTCAGGGTCTTCATGACCTCGTTCATCCGGTTGCTGAGGCTTGACAGATAGGTATCGAGCATGCCCGACAGCATTTCGCGGTAGGTTTCGATATTGTCGATGACCTGGATCGTATGGTCGTAGACGTCGCGGAGGAAAATGCCCGTCGTTTTCTGGATCAGGGGTGATTCCGCCCTCTCCAGCCGGCTGATGACCTCGCGCAGCGGCCAGACGGACTTGCGGACGAAAATCATATCCCGCTTGAGGGTATGGAGCCCATGCAGTGTTTCCTGCTTAGGATTGGCGACAAGCGCGTCCTCAAGACACTCGATCTGCTCACCCTGTTTCTCGAGGACGAGGAAATAATCGTCCACGATGGCATCAATGAGGGCATAGGCAAGATAATCCGGGCCCATTTTCCGGATGCGGCCTTTCCCCCGGCGAATGCGTTCGCGCACGGGATCGAAGGTATCGCCCGGCCGCTCTTGGAAGGAAAGGACGAAGTTGCGCCCGAAGGCGAGGCTCATCTGCTCGGTGGTGACCTCCTGGCTATCGTTTCCGATTTCGATCATCTTCAATACGATATAGATGGCGTCCCCCAGGTCTTCCATCTTCGGCCGCTGCGAAGTGTTCATGATGTCCTCGAGGATCAAAGGATGAAGCCCGAAATAGCCGCCGAGCTTTTCCACCACCTCGGGGTCGTGGACGCCGTCGATATTGATCCACGTCACCGTGGATGTTTCCCGGAAGGGGAAACATTCCTCGATCGTCTGCACTTCCTTCTCGAGAAAGTTATCGCCATCGTAGTCGATCACCGTGATCCGAGTTTTTTCGACTTTCTGTTCCCCCACATGGACGAGGCTTCCCGGCGAGAGTCCCGATTTTTTCGACCGCTTGCTTATCGGCTTTGCCATGGATAGCACCATTCATGGTCAGTCATGGAAATCCTCCCCCCTTTTTTTAAAGTGAGACATGCGTGAATCCATAGAAGGCCTTTCCAGCCGCCCTGTTCTTCCTTCCGTGTTTGTCTCTGCAAATAAATTACTTCAAACGCGCTTCGGCGGCCTGCCAGTCAATGACCTTGAAGAAGGCCTCGATATAATCCGCCCGTTTCAGCCCGTAGTCCAGCATGTAGGCATGCTCAAAGACATCCATGATCAGGATGGGCCTGCCGCTGGCCGGATGAGAGACATCGTGCTCGTTGATCCAGAAGTTGATCAGCCGGCCGTTGGCCGGGTCCTCGTAGAGCACCACCCAGCCGATGCCCCTCATAGCGCCTGTGGCCTTGAAATCCTTTTCCCAGAGTTCGTAGCTGCCGTAGCTTTCGGCGATGGACTTGGCCAACTTTCCGCCCGCGTCGAGGCCGGCCTTCCCTCCCAAGTTTTCAAAATAGTACTCATGGAGCCGCATGCCGTTGAACTCCCAGCCCAACCGCCGTTTGAGCTCGGCATATTCCGGCGCCGCCGTTTTGCCGTCCTTGAGCACCTGAGTCAGGGCATCCAGCACCTTGTTTGTGTTTGTCACGTAGCCCTGGTACAGGGTGAAATGGTTCTTGAGAAGGGTCTCGCTGAACCCTGGAATCCCTATAAGCTTTGCATAATCTTTGGCCGTGTATGGCATTGTCTTTCCCTCCTGAATAATCGAGGCGAACGAAGGGACGGCTGCGCCCGAAACGAGCGCCGCTCCGCCGAGGCCCGCCAGCCTCATAAATTCCCGCCTTCTTAACATTCTCATCATCCTTTAAATATGATATTTATCTCCTTTGTCATCACGAGGATCGAAGCGACGTGGCGACCTCCTCTTAGGAGATTGCCCCGACAGCTCCGCTGTCTCGCAATGACGAATTCTCCCTACTGTTTTCCGCCGGCCTTCTCTTTCTCCGGCTTCTCCGGCGGCGTCTCTTCCTGGAGCAGGCCAACTTTCTTCCGGATGTCATGATCGAGCTGGGCGGCCAGCTCTTTATTCTCCTTGAGCAGCTTCTTGACGTTCTCCCGCCCCTGACCGATCCGCTCTCCTTTATAGGAATACCAGGTCCCGGACTTCTCCAGGATTCCATAATCCTGCCCGCAATCGACAAGGTCCCCCTCCCAGGAGATTCCGTATCCGTAGATGATATCAAACTGGGCTTCCTTGAAAGGCGGGGCCATCTTGTTCTTGACGATCTTGACCTTGACCCTGTTGCCGACGACGTTATCGCCCTCTTTGAGAGCCGTCAGTCTGCGGATATCGATGCGCATCGAGGCATAAAACTTGAGAGCTCGGCCGCCCGTTGTCGTCTCCGGGTTGCCCAGAAAAAAGCCGATCTTCTCCCGAATCTGGTTGACGAAGATAAAGCAGGTCTTGGAACGGCTGACGATGGCCGTAAGTTTCCGCAGAGCTTGGGACATCAACCGCGCCTGGAGGCCCATATGGGCATCTCCCATTTCCCCCTCGAGCTCGGCCTTGGGAACAAGGGCGGCCACGGAATCGATGACAACGACATCGACAGCGCCGCTCCGCACCAGGACTTCGGCGATTTCAAGGCCTTGTTCCCCATAGTCCGGCTGAGAGATCAGGAGATTGTCGACATCGACGCCGACTTTCGCCGCGTAGGTGGGGTCGAGGGCGTGCTCGGCGTCGATGAACGCGGCCTGTCCGCCCCGCTTCTGGGCCTCGGCGATGACATGAAGGGCCAGAGTGGTCTTGCCGGTGGCTTCCGGACCGAAGACTTCGACAACCCTCCCCCTCGGGAAGCCCCCGATCCCCATGGCCAGGTCAAAGGAAATGGAACCGGTGGGGATGGCCGGCACTTTCATGGCGGCCTCTTTCTGCCCGAGCTTCATCACGGCGCCTTTTCCGAACTGTTTCTCAATCTGAGAAACGGCCGCCTCTAATGCTTTGTTTCTTGAAGCGTGCTTCTGTTCGGCATCGTCATCTTTCATATCTTCCTCCTCGCGCCGCGGCCGGTTTCACCAGCCTAGCCATGACGCTATTTACTTATTATACTCATAAAATCCGCGGCCCGATTTGCGGCCGAGGTAGCGGGCGTCCACCATCTTCCGGAGCAGAGGGCAGGGCCGGTACTTTGTGTCCTTGAACCCTTCGTACAGCACCTCCATGATATAGAGGCAGACGTCGAGTCCGATCAGGTCGGCCAGGGCCAGCGGCCCCATCGGATGGTTCATGCCCAGCTTCATCACGGTATCGATGGCTTCGACCGTGCCCACGCCTTCCATCAGAGCATAGACCGCCTCGTTGATCATCGGCATCAGGATCCGGTTGGCGATAAAGCCCGGAAAATCATTGGCTTCCACCGGGACTTTCCCCATCTTCTCCGCCAGGCCTTTGACCACGGCGAACGTTTCGGGCGCGGTCGCAATGCCCTTGATTAACTCAACCAGGGTCATCAGCGGGACGGGGTTCATGAAATGCATCCCCATGAATTTGGAGGGTCGGCCGGCCAGGGCCGCCAGACGGGTGATCGAAATGGATGATGTGTTGGAAGTCAGGATGACCTCCGGCGCAAGAATCTTGTCCAACTGGGTCAGTAATTTCTTCTTGACTTCGAAATCCTCAAACACGGCTTCGACGACGAACTCCGCGTCCTTGAAATCCTCGAGGCCCGTAGTCCCTTTGATGCGGCCCAGGATGGTCTCCTTGGACTCCGCGATCTTGCCTTTTTCTGCAAGCTTGGCCAGGCTTTTATCGATGGTTTTTAAAGCCTTGACCAAATATTCCTCGGCAACATCATGGAGAATGACGTCGAACCCGGATGCGGCAGCAACCTGGGCGATGCCCGAGCCCATGGTTCCCGCGCCGACAACGCCGATCTTCTTGATACTCATGCCCCCTCCTTTGGAAAATTAAACCATTTCGATGGCCATGGCCACGGCGTCTCCGCCCCCCAGGCAAAGGGAAGCGATGCCTTTTTTCAGCCCTCTATGCTTCAGGGCATAGATGAGTGTCGTCAGGATCCTCGCGCCCGAGGCCCCGATCGGGTGGCCCAGAGCGACAGCCCCTCCGTGGACGTTGACCTTTTCCTTGTCCAGCTTGAGCTCTTTGATGAGCACGACGAGCTGCGATGAGAACGCCTCGTTGATCTCGAACAGGCCGACGTCCTGAACTTTCCAGCCCACATTGGCCAGCAGCTTCTCGACGGCCCCTTTGGGCGCATACATGACCATGGACGGCTCCACGGCGTTGGTCGTCGCGCCCAAGATTCTGGCCATGGGTTTCAAGCCTTTGCTCTTGACGGCGTCCGCAGAAACCACGACAACCGCTGCGGCGCCGTCATTTAATGTAGACGCGTTTCCGGCCGTCACAGTCCCATTTTTCTTAAAAACAGGCCTGAGCTTGGCCAGCTTTTCGAGCGTGGCGTCCTTGCGCGGCCCTTCATCCACGGTGAAAAGAATGGGGTCACCCTTTTTCTGGGGGACTTCGACGGGGACGATCTCGTCCTTGAAATATCCTTTTTCAATCGCATGGACGGCCCTCATGTGGCTGCTCGCCGCGAATGCGTCCTGCTCCTCACGGGTCGCTCCGAATTTTTCGGCGATGACCTCGCCGGTCATGCCCATGTGGATGTTGTCGAAGGCGCACCACAACCCGTCCAGGATCATGGAGTCCTTGATCTGGACGTCCCCAAATTTGATGCCCTCCCGGAGCCCCCAGGCCAGATGCGGGGCCCTGCTCATGCTCTCCATGCCGCCGGCCACGATGATCTCTTTCTCTTCGAGCCAAATGGCTTGAGCGGCGAGCGCGACGGCCTTGAGCGCCGAGCCGCAGACCTTGTTGACTGTAAAACAGCTGACGTTACAAGGGATTCCGCCCTTGACCGCCGCCTGCCCGGCCGGCGTCTGTCCAACGCCCGCGGAGACCACGTTTCCCATGATCACTTCCTGGACGTCGGTCGGCTGAATGCCGGCCCTCCTGACGGCCTCCTTGATGGCGAAGCCGCCCAGCTGCGGAGCACTGAAATCTTTGAGCGCGCCCAGGAAATTGCCGATAGCCGTACGCGCGGCACCGACGATGAAGACATCCCGTTTTTCACACATGTTTCCGCCTTTCTCGAAGAGATGATTTCAAACCATTCCATTTTTATCACAATTGAAAGACGCTGTAAACCTGCGGGAGCTTGCTCTAAAAGCTCTAGGCGATGCCCGTGATGGTGCCGTCGTCCGTGACATCGATTCTCTCGGCCGCCGGCACCTTGGGCAGGCCGGGCATGGTCATGATGTCGCCGCAGAAGATGACGACAAATCCCGCGCCCGAGCTGAGCGAAGCGTCCGTCACGATGAGCGTAAAATCGCGCGGCCGGCCCAGCGCTTCTTCGTCGCCCGAAAGGGAATACTGGGTCTTGGCGATGCAAACAGGCAGCCGGCCGAAGCCGTCTTTTTCGAACTTCAAGATTTTGCGCCTGATCTTCCCCTCCATCCCGACGGCCGATGCCCCATAAATTTTTCGGGCGATCGTCTCGATCTTATCGAGCTGCGGCATCTCGAGTGGATAGAGAAACTGGAAACGGTTTTCTTCCCGTTCGATGGCTTCGAGCACCTCCCTGGCCAGGTCGAGGCCGCCCTCGCCGCCTTTTCCGAACACATCACTCACCGCAAACCGGACGTTTTCCCGTTTGCAGAGAGCGGAAAATCTCTGGATCTCATTTTCTGAATCGGCCGGGAATTTATTGAGGCCGACGACCAGGGGGACGCCGAACAGACGGATGTTTTCAACGTGCTTCTGGAGGTTCGCGAAGCCTTTCTCGACAGCCTCGGGATTTTCCGCATTCAGCGTATCCAGTTTGACCCCGCCCTGATATTTCAACGAGCGGATCGTGGCCACGATGACACAGGCCGCGGGCGGAGGAATATGGCCCGTCCGGACGACGATATCGAAGAATTTCTCGGCGCCGAGGTCCGAGGCAAACCCGCTTTCCGTGACCACGTAATCGGCCAATCCCAGAGCCATGCTGGTGGCGATCACGGAGTTCGTGCCGTGGGCGATGTTGGCGAACGGTCCGCCGTGGATGATCGCCGGCGACCCCTCGTCGGTCTGGACGAGGTTGGGTCTGAGGGCATCCTTGAGGAGGGCAGCCATGGCGCCTTCGGCCTTGAGCTGGCTGGCGAAGACCGGGGCTCCTCCGGGCGTATAGCCGACGCAGATTTTCCCCAGCCTCTCTTTCAGATCCTTCAAATCCCTGGCCAGGCAGAAAATAGCCATCACTTCAGAGGCGGCCGTGATCTCAAAGCCGGTCTCGCGGGCGATCCCCTGAAGGGGGCCGCCGATTCCGATGACGATATCCCGCAGGACGCGATCATCCATGTCCAGAACGCGGGGCCAGGAAATCGTTCTGCAATCCAGCAGACCGCAGACATTATCAAAATGGAGCCGGTTATCCACCATGGCCGCCAGCAGGTTGTGGGCGGAGGTGATCGCGTGCATATCACCCGTGAAATGGAGGTTGATATCATCGCTGGGAACAACCCGGGCGCGGCCCCCTCCCGTGGCCCCGCCTTTGAAGCCGAAGACCGGGCCCAGGGACGGCTCGCGCAGGGCGACGACGGCTTTTTTCCCCAGGCGGCTCAAGGCATCGGTCAGGCCGATGGATGTGGTCGTCTTCCCCTCGCCGGCCGGAGTCGGCGTCATGGCTGTGACCATGACCAGCTTGCCCAGGTTTTTTTTATTCTCAAGCGGGCGGTTGAGGACAATTTTCGCTTTGTAGGACCCGTATTTTTCCAGGTTCTCTGGATTTATGCCCAGTTTTGCGGCGATGTCATCGATGGGTTTCATGTCCTCCTCCTCGGTCAAAGTTTACCTTTTGCCGCAAGGGTCTTCAATAGAATTTTTATTTATTCAAACTGAGGAACATCAGTTCGTAGTCCTCGATCATGCCGTGGTCGGCGAAGCTGAAAAAGCAGTTGTTGCCGATGATGATGTGGTCCAGGACCTTGAGCTCCATCACCCGGGCGGCAAAGACGAGCTCCCGGGTGATCTCCCGGTCGCAGAGCGACGGTTCCGGGTCCCCCGAAGGATGGTTATGGACGAAGATCAGGGAGGAGGCATCGTAGCGCAGTGCGTCCTTCATGATCTCGCGCGGGTAGACGGCGCTCGAATCGACCGTGCCTTCGAAGAGGGTCTTTTCCTCGATGATCTGGTTCTTGGGGTCCAAAAAAAGCACCTTGAATTTCTCTTTTTTCAGGTCGCGCAGGGAATGATAAAGATAATCAAAGACCTCCCTGGAGTAGCGGCAGTAGGGCCGGCTCAGCATCCTGTCTTTGAGAAATCGGCGAGAGACTTCCTGGACAAGCCTGATTCCGAAGACGTTTTGGGAGCCGATGCCCTTGACCCTCTGGAGGTCATGGTCGTCGGCCTCTAAAACTCCCCGGAGCGTCTTGAATTCTTTAAGGGCTTCCCTAGCCTGCTCCTTACAGTCCTTGCGGGGCGTGCCCAGGGTGAGGAGGAGCTCGACGATCTCATAATCCAGAAAGGCATTGAGCCCGGCCTTTAAGAATTTCTCCCGGAGCCTTTTCCGGTGTCCTTCACCTTTGCTTTCGGACAAACGTTTTTCATCCTCCGCGCCGTCCATGGCACCTTCCTTCTTGGGCTATTAATTAAGACGCACGAAATTAAAAAATTTGCCATAAAAAGATCCGGCGGGAAGAAAATCCTTCAGCTTTCCTCGGCCAGGACTTGCCGGACGGCCATGACTTTTTCGGGGGGCATGTCATAGGGCAGGATCCCCGTCCCCAGCATGAAACGAGGATGGCGGCGGCCAACGGAAAGCACTTCGCGCGCCCTGGCTTTGATCGCGTCCAGCGGGGCGGTGAGCAAAAAATAGGGGTCCAGGTTGGCCCGCAACAGGACGGGCTTATCCTCAAGAGAATTCACGAAATAGCCAAGGTCTGATTTGAAATCGCAAAGAATATTATTTGCCCCGGTTTCAAGCATAGAATCAAGCAGGAGGCCCGTATCGCCGCCCATAATATAGGGGACCAGAGGGACCCCCAGGTCGGACCGGAAATAGCGGATGACTCCGGCGGTTGGGGGAAGGATGATTCTTTTATAGAGCTCCGGAGAAACAAGCGGCGGCGAGGCATGAGAATCGAACAATATCACCCCTAATCCCCGCTCGACAAAGGCCTTCCCGTAAGCCTTGATGACCGAGGCAGAAAAAGCCAGCAGCTTGGAGACCCATTCGGGTTGGTCCATCAAGGCCAGGAGCAGCGGCTCAGGGCCGGCCAGCTCGCTGGCTAGGGAAAAGGGAGCGCTCAGCGCGCCGCGGATGATTCGCTCGCGGCCGAAATGCCTTTGAATCCTCTCGCCGGTTTCAAGATTCACCGGCATCCGGCCGTCCTTCTGCGGGCTGGGGACTTTCAAGCCGGAAATATCGCCGCCAGACGCGATGATCGCCTCGCTGATCGAGGGAACATCGTTGGAGTCATAAAACCGGACTTTGCACCCGGCGGCCTCGGCTTCCACGTTATACACATCGCAGCCGACGACAACCATGTCCGGCTGGTAGACTTCGATTTCGCGGGCCATGGCCTTCTCGAAGAGCGCTGCATCCCGGCTCATCCGGGACGGAGTCTCGCCGATCAGGGCGGCCTTGTGTTCATAGACGGCCGGGCAGAAAGGGACGCGGTCGGCGGGCCTTCCGGCCAATAACCTTTCAATGCGCTGTCGAGACGTCAACGGACGTAGTGCCATCCCCGGATCTCTTCTCTTTTATATCCCGACCGAAGCGTGCCGTCAATTACGTTTACAAGTCAATGCATCAATTTGACTTCCCCGTCTGACTTGATTTATCATCTTTCATGGTGAGAGGATGAGAAAATCTCGACGCAGGAGCGTAGTTCCATATAGAAATCAATAATAAAAATCCTTAAGTCGCTTTAAAGAAAAGGGTTATGAAAAAGAAGACGAGAAGCAACATAGAGAAGCAAAAATGGCATCATCCCGGAGGAAAGCTGAGGGAACTCGGCGCGGAATCTCTTTCCGACGCTGAGTTGCTTTCCATCCTTATTTCGTCGGGCATCAAAGGGAAATCAGCGGAAAAGATTGCTGAAGAGGTGTTGGCGAAATTTGGTTCATTCAAGGGCATGACCAATCAGCCTCTTAAGAAATTCTTGGAAATAAAAGGCCTTGCCGATGTAAAGATCACAAGGATAGCCGCGGCTTTCGAAATTTCCAGAAGAATCGTTAATGAGGTATTGAAAGAACTTGAAAAGTAAGCTCAAAGAGAAGTCAACAAAAATTCCAAGCTCATTTTAAGCTTCCGTTCACAAGACAGAACGCACCGCCGTCGCAATCTTGATGCATTGGATGAGGGAAATCATCGAGCAGAAAAATCTTGATCTCGGTTTGCCGGATGTTGAAACCTCAGCCGCCGATAAAAAAATGCCCGATACCGTTATCTATGAGTCTCCGAGAAGCCAAAATATCATTTGTCTCATTGAGACAAAACCGCCTTACTATGATGTTTTTGATGAGAAGGGGTTAAAAGAACCAGCAAGGGAGAAAGCAACAAAGAGAAAATCAAGATATTTTGCGACAACAAATCTAAAAAGACTGGTTTGGTTTAACACGGAAAAAGTCAATGCTCTTAAACCGGAAGAAGAACAAATTGTTGAAAAATACACCCTCTCTGAACTTGAGAACTTGGATGACATTGAACAGTCAATATACAGTGAACCCATAAAGAGAGGGCTGGAGAATTTTCTTTCTAAGCTCTCTTCTGTCCATTCCGGAAAAGAGCCTGAGCCCAAACAAGCCATAGATGAATTTCTAATTTTCAGATTACAGGAAAAAATAAAAGTTCTTTCCGCCTATTATAAAGCGATTATTGACGACCAATGCCATAAAAATTCAGAATTCGCCAAAAAACTCACGACTTGGTTTTTGGATCAGGGCTGGAGTTTTGCTTGGCAGCCCCAAGACTTTGATAAGGCGGCGAGACAGACGGCTTATCTCCTTGTCAATAAGATTCTATTCTACAACCTTCTTCAAGCGAAAAGGCCGAATGAACTTGCTCCATTGGAGATCCCGGAAGGTCTAATAAAAGGGGCGCAACTTCAGAAAATCCTACAGAGCTTTTTTGATGAAATCCTAAAAATAGATTACGAGACGATTTACACAACCGACTTCATCGATTCCACTGCTTTCCCAGAGGCCAAAGAAGTCGTTAAAGAGATAAAGGAACTTGTTGCGGTCCTGAGAAAATATGATTTCTCAAAACTGGGTTATGACGTCATAGGGAGAATCTTTGAGAGGCTTATTCCCCTTGCTGAAAGGCACAATTTAGGACAGTACTTTACAAGTCCTGATATTGTTGATTTAATCTTAAATTTTTGCACAAACCACGAGGATGATAAAATCCTCGATCCGGCCTGCGGTGCCGGGACATTTCTTGTCAGGTCCTGTCAACATAAAAAATAAATGAACCAATTAACAGCGCATGAGGATATTATAGAAAATCTTTGGGGAGTTGATATCGCAAAATTTCCTGCTCATCTTTCGACCATCAATCTGGCGATTAATGACCTCGGGGTCGAGAGGAACTATCCGAATATAATCCAGGAGGATTTTTTTGCAATTCTGTCACCTACGGACGGAGGCTTTTCACTGCCCGATAAGTGGAGAAAGGTGAGAGCCAAAACGCTGAATGTTAAAGACCGCGATGTTACATTTCCTAGATGGTTTGATGCGGTTGTCGGAAATCCCCCCTACACGAGGCAGGAGGAAATCCCGAAAATCGGGATTGAGAAAGAGAGGCTGATCGAGAGCGCATTGAAAGATCCTTCCGGCAAGAGGCTTGCTGAAATCGGCAAGAGGGCGGGGATTCATGCCTATTTCTTTGTTCACGGCACTAAGTTCCTGAAAGACGGTGGGTTTTTTGGATTCATCGTTTCAAATTCATGGCTTGATGTAGATTATGGCAAGGGTCTTCAGGAATTTTTTCTAAAAAACTATAAAATTAGTACCGTCATAGAGTCCAAAGTTGAACGATGGTTTGAAGAAGCAGATATCAACACCTGTATCGTCATTCTTCAAAAGTGTAAAGATAAAAAAGAGCGAGATGAAAACCTGGTTCGATTCCTATATCTCAAAAAAGCTCTGCGTCACTTTGTCCCGCCGGCTCAGGATATGTGGGAAAAGCAGGTTGAAAGATTAAATGCAATTGAGGGGCTAAGAAAGACTCTCCTTGCTCATTCCTCTCTTTATGAAAATGATGAGCTGAGAATCTACCCAAAGACGCAGAGTGAACTTTGGGATGAAGGATTTGATCCGGAAGAGAAGAAATATGTTGGTGCAAAATGGGGGAAGTATCTCAGAGCCCCTGAGATATTTTTCAAGATCCTTGAGAAAGGTAAAGGCAAACTCGTGCCATTAAAAGAAGTGGCAAAAGTTCATTTTGGGATTAAGACTGGGGCTAATGAGTTTTTTTATCTTACGGAAGAAGAAATAAAGCGAAAGAGAATTGACAAAGAATTCTGGATGCATAAAGACAAGAAACATCGATGGGCGCCCAACAAAGTCTTCGTCAAAGCCAATGAATTGATTAAACCGACCGTGGATTCTGGAGCATTAAAGAAAAGTGTCCTTTTAATAGGAGAGAGTCGAGGAAAATTAAAGGGCACAAAGATGTTGGACTATATCGAAGCAGGTGAAAGAAAAGGATATCATAAGAGGCCAACCTGTCTCTCTCGTGAACCGCATAGAAACTGGTTCAACCTTGGAGAAGGCATCAATTATTCAATCGCATTCCCGGAACGAGTGCGACTGAGGCATATTGTTTTTTATAACCCGCACAAAATATTTTTAAATAAGAATCTCTACGGCATTGAAATGCACCAAAAAAGGCTGTCAAAGGTCGTCAGCGTAATCCTGAATTCTACGCTAAACGCGTTCTATTTAGAACTGTTCGCCAGGCAACCCGGGGGCGGCGGCGGGCCTTTGGACATTGATGTCAATGTCGCAGCGGATCTTTTAATACCTAAAACTTATTATCTCGAAAAAAATAAATCGCGGCTCATTCGCTTGCCAATTCTTCACAGGAAAATGGGCGATATTTTCTCCGAACTCGGAGCTTCGTCATTTGAACAAGCTTCTCTCGAGAACGTCAAACCAGATCGCAGAGAACTGGACAAAATCATAATGGAAGATGTTTTAGGGCTCACCGAAGAGGAACAGCTTGAAGTTTATAAGGCGGTTATCGATCTGGTAAAATCAAGAATTGAGAAGGCCAAGAGCTTTAATAAAAACAAAAGGACAAAGAACGGAATTAATCTTAACGCCTTAAAAAATTCGGTGATCGAGCACATTAAAAGGGAAGCATGACCGATGATAACTCTCGGTGAATTCTATAAAGAAAGGATTTTGACTCATAAGCCCCTCACCAAGAAAAAACTCCCAAGCAACTCCGAAGAAATTAGGATAGGCAGAGATTTATTCGGGTGGAAGCTATATTCGGGCAAAGACTCTCTTGAATGTCGTTCAGAAGAAGAGGCTCGCTATCTCAAAATCTTTTTGGAAGCAGGGTTGGACGAGGTTCGGATCCCGAAGGATGACGAGTATCTCAATGCGATTCTTCCGGAATTAGAGACCTTGAAGTCGAAGATCGATGCCATCATCAATTCCTATCTTGAGACGATTCTGGATAAGAACATCAGGATGCAGCTAAAACACCAAGTTTGGGCAGAGATTAGCAGATAAACACGCTCACCGCTCCCACGGCATGGAATCCCAGCTCAAAAACTCGTAAGCAGCGTCTTCGGCAATGCTGTATATTTCACCCTTCCGATTCCTTCTTTTATGCCGAACCCCGGCCGCATCAAATAAACTTTCTGCAATCTCAACAATTTTTTTGACGCCCTCTTCATCACTTTCATAAGCATTTTCAAACATTCCCAGAAGCTTCCTTGCTTGGGCATTCGAATCGGCCTTCTCATGAGCAAGTTCATAGGTATATTGCAGCATGCCTGCGACCACTACTGATAGCCGGTGGGTTCTTCCGTGGGGAACCAACCGTCTGAGCATATCAATCCATACATTATAGACTTTTATTCCTACGACAGCTTTGATCATCTGTCACCTTCCCTCTGGCTGCCGACAAGTTTTTCCGTCAGCCAGGCTTCGATCTTCTCGACCTGCTCCGGATATGTCCAGTGGCCGGTTTCCAGGTAAAGAAGGAGCGTTTTGGGGGCCGTGATCACGTTATAGGCCGAATACATCGAAGTCGGCGGACAGACCGTATCGTTGAATCCCCAGGAATAGAGACCCGGAACCTTGATCTGTCGGGCGAAATTCACGACATCATAATATTTCGATGTCTCGATTTTATCCTCCTTGGCGTTAAAGGCGTAGTTGGATTTATCGAACATATGCGGCCAGCCGCCGGCCCGGCCATGGAGATAACCGGTCAGATCGCAGAGGGCCGGGTAAATGGGCGCCAACCATTTGACCCGGGGATCGAGGCCTGCCGTGATGATCGATAGCGCCCCGCCCTGGCTTCCCCCTGTCACGGCCAGCTTCTCGCCGTCGAACTGAGGCAGGCTGAACAGGAAATCGACGGCCCTGACGCAACCGAGATAGACGCGTTTGTAAAAGTAGCGGTCGCGGTCGTCGAGGTTATAAAACCAGTAGTCGAAGATGGCCCCGCGCATCATTTCGTTATAGAGATTCGCCTCCATAGTCACCGGAACGCCGTGGATCCCGATCTCAAAAGTGATGATCCCTTTCTGGGCCTGGGCCGTATCGCCTCCATAGGGACGGGCGCCGGCTCCGGGGACGCGGAGAAAGGCAGGATACTTCCCTTCTTTTTTGGGCATAGACAAAATCCCGTAAAGCCGCGCGCCCGGCCGGAAATTCTGGAGGTTGACATGATAGACATTGACGGTTTCGGTGCAGCGCTCGGGCAGCAGAGTCATTTTGGCATCCAGGGGGATCTTTGTGTTTTCGGCCTTGGCCTTTTCCCAGAATTCGATAAAATCCCTTGGTTGCTCGGTCGTCGGCTCGATTTTCAAGGGCTCGAAGCCGGCCGTGGCAAAGCCCGAATAATCTTTCCCGTCCACCGTCGTATAGGCCCAGCACTGGAGAAAGCCGGGCGACTTCATCGTCCCGCCGTCGATGGTGATCTTTCCCTCTTTCAAGGTCAAGGTCTCGGTTTTTACCCGGTCCATTTTTTCGGGCATTAGCTCGTACCTAACTTTGACATTCTTCAGTGGGTTGCCATACTGGAGCACGCTGATCGTGAATTTGGCGGTTTCACGGACTTTGTATTCCCAATTGTCATGATCGGGCGCGACGATGACCTTGACCAGTTGCTCGCGGGGCTGGGCGGCGAGGGGAGAAGATAAAAAAGCAAAAATAAGGACGGCAGAAAATACACATAGGAGCTTATTTTTCATGGATACCTCCTGCGATCGGCTTTAATGGATAAAGGATATTTATCATTTATTCTTGGAAGAAATCAAACCCTTTCACCAGGGCGGATGGCTGATTTTGCATTGGCGGCCCGCAAGGAACGACCCGTTGATTCCCCTATAACTCCTCAGGGGCGTAGGAGAATTAGCGAATTTAGATCAGGGTTCTTCCTCTCGAGCTTTCTTATTTCTCAGTTTCGGAAGAAGGAAGAACGCGATAAGTTCCTATTTCAGTTTTCGTCTATAGAGAGGCGAGCCGCTTTTTGGCGTCCTCGACTTCGGGCCGGCCGGGGTCGGCTTCTTTCCAGAGGTCGAGGAATTTCTGGTAATTCTCTTTGGCCTTGGCTTTGTCACCCTGCTGCTCATAGATTTTCCCTAGCTCATAAAAGCTCTTAGCGTAGATGTCGCCGTAATACATTCGCCCAAACGTCAGCCGGGTGATTTTCTCGTATTCGGCGCGGGCTCTGTCGAGATCACCTTTCTTTGAATATGCCGAAGCCAGCGCATCTAGAAACAAGGGCTGATCATCTTCCCAACTGTACTGAAAAGGCAGCAAAGCGGCGGCCCTCTGAAAATCCTCAACAGCCTCGGAATGATTTCCCTTTTTAAGTGCGATCATCCCCAACAGCAAGACATGGTACCGAATCGCCTTTTTATTAGCTCCTGAATCCACTAACACCTTGAGCTCGCCAGCCGTTTTCTCGGCATCGCCTGTCAATCCCAGCTCGAGCTCGGCAAGGCCTCGGTATAAAAGGATGGCCTTCTCCCGGGACAGGCTCTCCATTTCCACGGCTGCCCGAAGGGCTTGACGGCTCTCTTCTAAAGCCTGAAGGGGCCGCCCAGTCTCCAGATAGAGATGGGCCGAGCGCAGATGGAAATCCGCCGCCCAACCTCGATCCCCATATTTCGCGGCTAGCTCGAGGCCCTGCCGCTCCTCTGCTTCCGATTCTTTGAACCTTCCCTGTTCCAAATAAAGAACCCCCAGCCAATTCCTGCCCATAAGGTGGGCGACCTTTTCCTCGAGGCCGAGCAGCTTTTTATATTCATGATCGGCTTCCGACCATTGACTCTTGGCTTGATAGATCATGCCCTTGACCATCGAATTGTAAAAGGAAGACGGATTAAGAGCGGCCGCCTGATTCCCCTCCGCCAACGCCTGGTCGTATCGGCCTTGGATAAAATCAATGGCGGCGAGCTCAAGCCTAATCATGTAATTATCTTTATAAGAATGGATATAGCCTTCAAGCAGGCTTTTCGCTTTCTCATAGAATCCTTTGGCCAGATAGCACTCGAAGTTTAGATACGGCCAAATATTTTCCGGGTTGGCGCGGATGTATCCTTCAAAAAGATCTATGGCTTTGTCCCACTCCTCCAGGCTGTTGTAGAGAATTCCCAGGTTGGTGTTTCCCATGCTGTCGTCCGGGTAGATTTCCAAGAGTTTTTGATAGGCCTCGACGGCTTTTCCATAGAACTTTTCCGATTCTCTATAGTAATCTCCTTCAATGATGTATCGCTCTCTGTCTGAGAGGCGGTCCGTCAATTCAAATGCCTTCTTGAGGGACTTCTGTTTCTCCGAGTAATAGTTGAGGTTGGAGAATGACATCGCCATCGACCGGTAGGCCATGGCGAAATCCGGGTCGATGGCGATCGCTTTTTTCATCATCTCGATGCTCGGCCGATAATCCTGCTCATCATGGAGCCTTCGTCCCTCGCTGTAGTACTTGAACGCTTCCGGCGAGGAGGTGGTGATTTGCTTCAAATCTTTATCGATATCCGAGGCGATCTCCTTGGTTGAGAGCTTGAGGTCCGCCTTGAGCTTTCTCGTCAATTCATCGACCATGGAGAAAATACTGTCTTCCCCTTTGCCTTCCACGCGTTGCGAACTCAGATGCTCTCCCGTGCCGGCATCCTGGAGCGTGACATAAATCCTGAAGTTATCGCCGGCCTTAGCATAACTGCCAACGAGGACATCCTTGACGCCTCCCCGCGCCGCCACGTCCTTTAAGACCTTCGACGTATAGCTTTTTGCGTCGGCTTGGTTCATTTCGCTGAGAATATTGAAAAGCTGGTCGGAGCTTAAGACTTTGATATATCTCGATTGAGATAGGTCCGTGATCAGGAGGTCGGAAATGGCCGCTCTCCAGTGATCCAGCTTTTCGTCGCCCGTATTGTTCTTGAAATACACAACGGCTAGAGAGGGCTTCCCCGCCGGGGGCGGAGCCGCGCGTTTCTTGGGGATGATGCGCCAGACAACGACGGCTGCGGCGACGATGAAAAGGGCAATCAAGGCCGGGGCGATGAGCTTTTTGACGCCAAAGGTGACGGTAATTTGCTTCGACGTGAAGCCCTTATGTTTAGGAATCACCCGGTCCGTCGTGGGAATTTCCTTCTCGATTTTTTCGATATCCGCCAGCATATCCTCGGCGCTCTGGTATCTTTTCTCTTTGCTTTTCTCCAGGCACTTCAGGATCATCCGGTTGAGGTCATCGGGGATCTGGGAATTGAGCTCTTTGGGATTCCGGGGCGCCTGGCTCTTGTGCTTCATAGCGATGCCAAGAAGTGTTTCTCCTTCAAACGGTACCCGTCCGGCCAGCATCTCATAAAGGATCACGCCGAAAGAATAAATGTCCGACCTCTGGTCCACCTCCTTGACCTCGGCCTGTTCCGGAGACATATACTCCGGGGTGCCAATCATCACGCCGGCGCCCGTGATCCCCTTGGCGGCGAGCGTACGGGCGATGCCGAAATCCATGATCCGGGCGTTTCCCTCCTTGTCGATCATGATATTCTGAGGCTTCAAATCCCGATGAACAACGCCCAACCGGTGGGCCTCGGCCAACCCCTCCAACACCTGCCTGGCCAGATAAACGGTTTTTCCGACCGTAAGTTGGCCCGACCTCCTGATGAAACTTTTCAGGTCTTCGCCCGGGACATACTCCATGGTTATGAAATAGTTCCCCTCGGCTTTGCCCAAGTCATACATCCGGCAGACGTATTTATGGCCGATCTTGCGGGCCAATTTCATTTCATTGCGGAATCGCTCGATGGTCTCTTCGTCCGAGGCGACATCCGGCTTCAAGAGCTTCAGGGCGACTTTCTCTTTGATTTCGCTATCAAAGACTTTGTAGACCGTGCCCATTCCGCCCTTGCCCAGCTCTTCGATGACCTGGTAGCGGCCGGCGAATGTCGAGCCAGACGTTAGCTCTTTTTTCGGAGCGATGATAGTTTCCGTGGGCATCGCCGGGATCTCTTTTGATGCCTGGAGCGGCGCCCCGCAGTTCCCGCAGAAACGGGTGTCGGAAGGGTTGTCAAAATGACACGATGGACATTTCATGGCCCAAAATTCCTTTTGGCTATTTCAAAGCGGCCAGCCTTTTCTTAGCATCCTCGACTTCGCAGTGGCCTGGGTCGGCGTCCTTCGAGAAAGCGAGGATTCGGCTATATTGATGGATATCTTTCTCCTTAGAAAAGAGCTAGCCTTTCCCCTTCTGATCCCAGACGGCAACCTCAAAGGCTTCCCGAATCGGGGCTTTAGTGTAAAAACCCAAGAACTTGGTGACCTGGTCCAGGAAAAAACGGCTCCGTTCATTGGCCATCATCGCTGCCTCGCTTTCCCATAGGGTTATGACAACCCCTTCGCCTGTTTTTGAGTCCGTCATGAAATACGCGCCCTTAAAGCCTTTCTGTTTTTTGCACTGGGGGACAACGCTCTTCTTAAATAGATTCACGGCCTCATCGATCCGGTCAATTTTCAATTGAATCCTGAGCATGCGCGCAAACATGGCCAATCCTCCTTACCTTAAAGGATGATCAAATCGGCATTTGCGGGATTTCATGACCCGTATTCCCTTTTCGACGGCCTGGCCAAAGAATACCAATTCTTGAGACGGGAGTCAAATTCCCTCGGTGACTATCGGACGATAATTGCATTTCGGTCGAGCCGATTTGACCAAAGCATTTCCCTATGATAAAAACGATAACACACGAGCGATAGCGAGGTGAGCATGAGCGGAAATATCCCAACGTTATATGTCCAAGGGAAAACGCTGCCCGAAGCCTGGGAAAGGGCCGTGCTCGAATGCTGGCACAAAGGCGCGGCGCTCAAGACCGAATACGACAAGCCGGGCGACCCGCCCAGCAAGGACTGCACCATTATGTGGGTCGTCGAGGACCCTTTTGCCGAGCCGCGCATCCACCGCGCCTTTCCGGGCGGGCTGGAAGACCTGGAGATTTATCGCCAGGAGGTGGTCGAGGGCGTCCATGACCACTGGATCGCACCGGAGGAGGGCAAATGGACCTACACCTATCACAAACGCCTGTTCTCGTATGAAATCGAAGGCCGGGCCATCGACCAGGTCAACTACATCATCGACAAGCTCTCGCAGGCCGGCCATTCGAGGCGGGCCCAGGCGGTCACCTGGAACGCTCGGCTCGACCCTCCGACCTATGACCCGCCCTGCCTGCAGAGAGTCTGGTGCCGGCTGCTGGCAGATGACACGGGCGAGCTCGCCCTGAACATGAACACCCATTGGCGCTCGCGCGACGCCTACAAAGCCGCTTATATGAACGTCTTCGCCCTGACCGACCTACAGCGTATTATCGCCGAGAGGATCAGCGCCAAGATCCATCAACCCGTGCGCGTCGGCCGCTATGCGGACCTGGTGGACAGCTTCCATATCTACGGGTCGTATTTCCATGAATTCCAGGGCTTCTTGAAGATGGTCGAGAAACGGCCTTTCGAGGAACGAACGTGGAACAGCAGCTACGCAGAGCCGATTTTTGATGAGGCGCGCGAAAAATTGCGGAAGGAAAAATTAGCCCGACCATGACTCTTTTTGTTCTGATTCTATCGCTCTTGGCGCTCGCCTCGGCGGCGGCCGCCATCCTTTCCGACTACAAAGAAAACCGGTCTCTTGTTTATATGCTCAGGCCGCTGACAATGGTTTTGATCATTCTCATCGCCCTGCGGGCGGCCATGCCGGCCCTTTCCCTCTATCAAACCCTGATTGCGGCCGGACTCTGTGCCTCGCTGGCCGGCGATGTTTTTATGATGCTCCGGGACAAGAAAGTGATCGCCGGAATGGCATGTTTCTTTGTAGCGCTTTTATTCTATATCGGGGCTTTCTCGAGGGGATTGAGATCGTCCTTGACTCTCTGGCCCCTCATCATCTTGTTCGTTTATGCCGTAGTTATTACAACAAAGCTCCTGCCCTATCTCGGCCAAAAGAAAATTCCGGTGATCCTCTATGTTGCGGCCATGACGATCATGGCCTGGCTCTCGGCAGAACGATACCTCCAGATGAGAGAGATCCATGCCTTGTCGGCTTATACTGGAGCCGTGCTTTTCCTGATTTCAGATTCGGCGTGGGCGCTGAATCAATTTGTCCGGAAGCATAAATTCGGGCAGGTCCTGATTCTAACGACTTATTTTGCCGCGCAGTGGCTGATCGCTATGTCGGTTTACTGAAAGCAGCGCTCAATCCGTCGGCTCTTTTACGACCCAAACTCCCGGAGGATCCTTCCCCTAACGAGGCGAAGTGGATGATAGCAGTTTGAAGCCCTCAGCCGCTTTGGCCAGCGACTTCGGCGCGTTCTTCCCCACGGCGAATAAAACCCAGGCTTCGGGCCTGTCGATAATAACCATCGCCGCTTTTGTCGTCTCTTCAAGGACGAGTGCCGGCCGGCCCGATATTTTTTCGTCTCGGGGCTTTCCGCGGATATTCAACCCGGCCAGGATTTCCCGCGCCGAATCCAGCGGTTCTTTCCAGGGCAAAAGATAATATTCCTGGAGCTCGACTTTTTCTCCTTCGGGCCCTTCGATGGCGGCAACAGTTGTATCCGGCCAGACGGCGGCCAGCTTCGTGAACTTGAAACCCGGCGGCTTGAGAAGCTCGAGGCCCAGCCATTTGTTTTCATAGAGATCGCCGTTGATGCTATAAGAGCGCGCCGCCTCGGGGACGGCTACTTTTTTCCCGTCAGGTCCGGCATATTCCAGGATTTTGATATCTACCTGACCGAAGATCTGCTGGCCTGCGCCTCCGGCGGCAAGGGATCCGGCTCCCTGGTAAAGAGAAGAGGCGATGAAATACAGCCGGCCCGCATCCGCAACTCCTTGAGCCACGATCGCCGCGTCTATGGGAATCCAGGTCTCCCCTATCAGGATTTCGGTCCAGGCATGCCCGCCGAACATGCCGAGCGCATAGACATAACCCATGACGACCCTGGAGGGAATTTCGGCGGCCCGGGTGAGGGCGGCCAGAAGTGTGGCATAGCCCACGCAGGTCCCTCTCCGGTTTTTAAATATTTCCGAGGAGGGGGCCAGGACGATTCCCAGGTCGAACTTCATGTTCTCCGCAACCCATCGCTCGAGCTTCAGGGCCGCCTTGAGGATATCCTTTTCCCCTCCCACGACCTGGCGAGCCAGCGCTTGAATATCCGGCATATCGGATTGAATATAGGCATTCGGCATCAAGTATTGCTTGTTGCTTTCATTCAGAGCAACGGGCAGAGCCTCGGCTTTTTCGGGCGGTTTCGGCCGCTTGATCTCAAGGACCAGCGAATCGGCCGACTTGGAGAGGACGGTCTGGTAAGGGCTCTTGATCTCCGGCCAGCCGAGATCGGGCGTCCGGTGGACAAGCTTGACTTTCAGGTATTCAAGGTTCCTCGCTCTTGGCGGGCGGATATTGGAGCGGATGATCGAACTTGCGTACATTTCGGCGGGAAGCTCTTCCCCCGAGGCGGCAGCGAGTGCCTGCTGCTCGTCCGCCAAAATGATCTGGGCAGTCCCGAAGGGAGTGGGCGTCTCCTGTTTGACCGCCAGGAATTCACTGTCGAGCCAGGTGATTCCCTTGGCGGCGCTCGCCTCGAGCACTTCTTCGACTTTGAGCACCGGGATATCTTTGCCGGCCATCTTGAGCGTCTCCCCGGCCAGGACTTTGCGGCTGCCTTTTGTGACTGTATCAAGCTCCGCGGCGAAGGTCTGGAATTCCACCATGTCCCCGGCATTGCGAAGCTTGTTGAGGGAAATTTGCCTGATTCCCTCGGGCCCGACGAGGGTCCCTGTAAAATTCAGCGTCCGGGTGTATTCTTTCCCGCCTGCCTGGCTGCGGATTTCAATGGTTTTGTCCTTGATGACGGCCTCTGTCTTTGTGGAGAGAAGGGATGCCCGCATATCGTAGCCGACCCTGCTGAGGAGGCCGTCGTTGGTCTCCTCATCATAAGAAAGCATCTCGAGCTCGACTCTGGCCCCCAGCCGGTTGAGGACCATCTTCATGTCGGACTTGGAGAGGATCGTGCCGCTCCCCGCGGCGCCTTGCGAGACCGTCTCATGCATGTAGCCGACCGGCTTATCGGCAATGGTAATGACGTACCAGTGCTCTGAGGCCGGCTCCCTTTTTTGGACGGGGGCGGCCGCAAGCGTCAGCGCCAGGGGGAGGAAAAGGATAAATGCCGGGCCAAATTTTTTGCGTAGAGGATGAGATCGCCGCGCTTCGTTCGCCTCAGGTCTTCGGTCGACTCGCCGGCTATGACGGTTGAGAGATATGGTCCATCCCAAACAACGATCTCCCTAAATTTCTCGGACGATCTCGAGGATCCGGATATCTCTTTTTTCCAGTTCTGCCATGAATTTTTTATAGATGTCTCCGGTGAAGGCATCCTCGGGCGCGACGATTCCTTTCTCTTTAAAAACGCCCTTGGCCAGCAGGCTCGCCGCAATGGCGACCGGGAATCCGGTGACCCTCATCATGGACGAGATCTTATTCTTCTTGTCAGCCTCATCCCACATGTAATACTCGATCCGCACGCTCTTGCCGTTCTTCAAGCCCTCGACCGTGTTATACATGACGCAGACATCCGTTTCGCCCTTGGTGGGCTGGAGCCGCGGCGTGATGAGATGGGACAGGAATTCACGGGGGACGATTTTCTGACCGTTGAAATTCACGGGTTCGATGTCGAGCAGCCCGCATTCCTTGAGCGTCATGACTCCCTGCCAGTGACCCGGCCAGCGGACGGTTTTTTCGGCAAATTCCTTGAGCGCGGCCCGCGTGAAGAGAAAGCTGGGCATGCCCGGCGTCACGGCGCATTCGAGGTCGTCGTCTTTTCCCAGCTGGTCAAAATGGAATTTCTCGAGGTCGGTGGCGGCATTGACTTCGACGATCTTGCCGTCCTTGATGACCTTCAGCTTGATTACGTATTCCCGGAGGACATGCCGGAAAGCCCAAGTGATCATGTATCTCAAAGGATGGCGCAAGGAGGCCTCTTTGGAGGGAATTCCTCCGACTCGGGCCACGACCTTTTCGGCGACATCCAGCTTGCGGATCGCTTCTCCGCACGTGACGTTGCTGAGACCAGGGGCAAATCCCATCCCGTCGATGAAGGTCACCCCGTTTTTCACCAGTTCTTTATGGAGCCACTCGCCGTATTTATCGATGCTCAATCCTTTGGGGATTTCCAGGCCCTCGATTTCGTAGGGATCCGGCGTCCTGTGAAATTCCTCCAGAGCGTCCACACTATGGAGGCCCGCCTCCGCGGAATAGTGGAGGACCTTGTAGCTGGTCTTCCGGTCGGGCATGACGCTGGCCGCCGCATCGTATTTCTTCATCAGGGCAATGGCGCCCTTCTTCTTGTTGATATCGAGGATGTGTAGGACGATTTTCTTGCTTCCAACCCAGTCTTTCACCCGCTGGAGTGTCTTCCTGTGCCTGCCGACGAGGCCGATGGCTTCGACGTCCTTGTCTTTGGCCAGGTCCCATGCCACGGCCGAGCCGATTTTTCCGGAGCCTCCGAAGATCAGAATTTTCATATGATTGCCTCCTAATAGTTTGGATTAAATTCCCGTTTAACAGGGATGAAAGGCTAGTTTATGCAGAAACGGCTCGAAAGTCAAAGCCTTGGCCGATTCACGTCAAGAGTGCCAGATTGGACAGCACGAAAAAATATTTGATTTCCTTACTCCTTTTGGCCAAGATAAAAGCAATCCTCAAGGATTAGTCGAAAATCAAGGAGGTTTCATGAAGAATCCGCTTCGGCTCCTACCGATCATCCTTCCAGTTTTAGCGCCCTTGCCTTTTCATTCCCTTTGTCCGCGTCGGATTACGGCTATCTGCTGACCGAAGATCCCTTGTGCTCCATCTAGTGGGCGGAGGGGGCCTACAAAGTGATGAAGACGGACCCCCTCCCTAAAACAAAGAAGAACGTGGTCAGCCTCGCCTGCGCCGGTAATGAATATGAGCCTTTCCTGCTCATTTTACGGCCTAAAATGCGAATGGAGAGGGTCCGCGTAGAAGCCTCTGCCCTGCGCCATCTGTCGGGGTTCGAGATTCCCGCAGGGAATATTTCCGTATGTCATGTGGAATACGTCAACGTCACCGTGCCCACAGATAAGATGGGCGCGGCGGGCGAATGGCCGGACCCTTTGCCGTCTTACGACGGCCCTTTCACCGCCTTTCCGGGAGAAAACCACCCGCTGTGGCTGACCGTGCGTGTCCCCGCGGGGGCAAAGCCCGGTTTCTACAACGGAAAAATCATCCTGACGTCAGGGGACTGGAAGAAGGAGGTTGCCCTTTCTCTAAATGTCTGGAATTTCTCTCTCCCCGAAAAATCCTCAATCCGCTCGTCATTCGGCCTGCCGTCTCAGCATATCAAGATGTATCACAACCTAGAGACAAGGGAAGAGCTGGAGAAAGTGATGGACCTTTATTTCCGGAACCTCAAGGACCACCGCGTTTGCCCCACGTCTCCCCTAGAGCTCTATCCCATGAAAGTCCATGTGTCCGGCGTCTACTGGAAGGGCGGCGAATTTGTCATGGAGCCAGTCCACGGCGGCCGGCGCGCCCTGAAGATTGCGGACAGTGAAGTGGATTCGAATGTCGAGGCGCGGTATGAAGATCGAATTCCGGTTGAGCCCAATACGGCCTATAAACTGAGCTGGTACGCAAAAACAGAAACCGAGAATCAAGACTACACGGTTCTCCTCGAATTTGCCAACGCCGAGGGAATAGGCCTGCCTGCCGGAACGTGCTGAAAATTTTCAAAGGCTCAACGGAGTGGAAGCCGGAGAGCCTGGAAGGCATGGGAACGGGGTCTTTTTATTCGCGAACGGAAGGCACATTCGCTGGGTTCAAGCAGGGGACTCCGGAATATGATGGGCTCTTCGGCCGATACCTGAGCCAGGTCCAGGACCACTTGGAGAAGAACGGCTGGCTGGGCAAAGAATATATTTATTGGTTCGATGAGCCCGAAGAGAAAGACTATCCCTTTGTCCGGAAGGGAATGAACCGCATACGCAAAGGCGCGTCGAAACTCACGCGTTTCATCACGGAGCATCAGCCCGGCCCGGCCATCATGGATGTTTCGGAGATCAGCTGCACCATCTTCGACCGGGTGGACCCCAAAGCCATCGCTGAGTTTATCCCCCAGGGCAGGGAATTCTGGTCCTACCTATGCACGGGGCCGAAGAGCCCCTGGGTATCGCTTTTCATCGACCACCCTGCCATCAACCTCCGTATGTGGTTGTGGATGAGCTATCAATTCCAGATGAAGGGCATTCTCGTCTGGCGCGCTAATTATTGGACGAGCTCTTCGCTTTTCCCGGCGGAGGTTCTCCAGAATCCCTGGGAAGATCCGATGTCTTATGTGGTCGGATACGGCGTCCCCTACGGCCGGGTCAATGGCTGGGGAAACGGGGACGGACGCTTTTTGTATCCGCCCAACCGGGACCCGAACAAAGACAAGACAAAATATCTATGCGGACCCGTCAATTTCATCCGTTGGGAAATCCTGCGAGAGGGCATCGAGGATTACGAATATTTTGTCCTTCTCGAAAAGGCCGTGAAGAAGGCAAGCCCGGAGAAGCGCGCCCTTGCCGAAAAGGGCAGGCAGCTGCTGAATTTTCCCGAGTCCCTGTTCAAAAGCGGCAAAGAATTCACGAAGGACCCCAGAGACCTTCTTGAATACCGGCAAAAAATCGCCCGTCTACTAGAAGAGTTTCAATAAGCTCTTGATATCTCCTATTTAGATGAATTCATCGCTTAATGCTCTATGGAAAGGAGGCAGGGAGCGAAGCGATCGTTGGAGGGAAACCCGCTCAAAGGGTTTCTCTCCAAGAGTGTCCGACAGGACCCATCCTTTTGAGGCTATTTTTTATCTTCGTGAAAAA
>Ga0315280_10000200_pt1 | contig 117929 bp, 107 predicted proteins | sample YL17G06_40_MG_FD_203697 | JGI IMG/M metagenome (GOLD analysis project Ga0315280, IMG submission 203697) | Sediment microbial communities from Yellowstone Lake, YNP, Wyoming, USA - YL17G06_40 | ecosystem: Environmental > Aquatic > Freshwater > Lake > Sediment | place: USA: Wyoming | collected... | reverse complement strand
TGTGTGGATGATTAGAATTGTCAATCGCGAGTGAGGTAAATCCACCGACATCGCCTGGGGAATCCACTGTTTGTATAATCCATGTAGTTCCAGTGTAATGGGCGTATTTAAGATCACAATTGAAGAGCTCGTAAAGTACATAGGCAACATGCGGGTTACCGTCTGAATCTAAAACTAATGAGTTATAATTCCCTGTTCCTACCTGAGAATCAATGACTGCTGTCTGCCACCCTGTCCCATCGTAATAAGCTATTTTGAGATATTCCGGGTCCAAGGGAAAAGCATTTTCTGAGTATGAGATGTGAGGCAGGTTATTCTGATCCAAAACCATAGAATTATAACGACCGGTATTGGAGTCACCAATGATATCTATTTGCCAGCCGTAGCCCTTGGGAATGAAACTTGATAATGTGAAAATTACACAGAGGAGGAATATTCTATGCATTTTTTTACCTCCTGAATTATTTTCCAACTATTTAATTATAAGGTCTGGTTTAGGAAATGCAATATTTCAGTGTTACATTTTTCGCCAAAAATTTTACCTCCAGTCCGTCATGCCGAAATACTTCACATCGTGCACAATTTCCCCGGTGGCAATGCCCCGTAATGCCCGTTTTGCTATATATCCCGGTCGGAAATAATAGCGCTGATAAAACTTACTGTAATAGCGGCGAATCACCGACCAGTCCAGTGTGGGATGGCGATAGACCTCGGGCGCGGTGTGGAAATTATACTTGGACCAATCACGACTGGTGATCAGCCCGCGCTTCTCGTATTCAACAAACATGGCGGAGCTGGGGAACGGCAGCGTCATGCTTGCTTTGGCGTAAGTCAGGTTCAGGCTGCAGGCATAATCTATCGTGCGATCCATGCTCTCCACCGTGTCATCCGGCAGCCCCAGCATGAAGAACCCCGCCGTTTCTATCCCCGCCCGGGTGCATAGGTCTATCGCTTTTGCCATCTGCACCAGGTCCTGCTTTTTGCGCACCCCTGCCAGCACATCCTCATCGCCGGATTCCACTCCAAATGCGATGGCGTAGCAGCCGCTGCGCTTTGCCAGCCGCACAAATTCCCGGTCCAGATCCTTGGTGCGGATGCCTGTGGGCAGGGACCAGGGGCGATCCCATCCCCGCTCTATCAGAAGTTCACAAATCCGCTTGGCGCGGTCAAGGTTGCTGGTGAAGTTATTGTCCTTGCTGTGCACATCGTTAAATCCCAGGCTGCGCAGGTAGAAGAACTCCTCCACCACACGCTCGGCGGACTTGTGGCGCACGCGGTGCCCGAAGATGTTCTGGCTGCAATAGGTGCATACATAGGGGCAACCGCGGTTGGTTTCCACATAGCCCACGGGGTCGCGCTTGGAGGTTACGCGGCTGGATTTATAACGGTGGATGGGATAAAGATCATAGGCGGGGAAGGGGAGATCATCCAAATTGGCAATGGGCTGGCGGGGCGGAGTGTATATATATTTGCTATCCCGCTTGATGACGAGCCCGTCCACATCGGTGGGATTTTTGCCGGTAGCCAGCTCGGAAATAGTCTGGTCGCCCTCGCCCACGCATACCAGGTCAAAGTCACCATCGCCGAGGGTCTCCTCCGGCAGGCACGATGCATGGACGCCGCCGCAGATGGTCAACACTGCCGGGTTGTGCTTCTTGGCGATGGATGCTATTGCCTGTCCCTCATAATACAGCGGTGTGGTGAAGGTGGTGCCCACAATATCAGGTTGGAAACGCCTAAGCTTAGCCAGCAAATCCTCGCTGGGGGAGTGGGAGAGCATCAGGTCCAGCACTGCCACCTGAGCGCCGGCAGCACGTGCAGATGCTGCCAGCACTCCCATAGTGATGAAGGGCGCCTCAGTGACGGCGGAGACTATCTTGGACTTCTCGTAAACCTTGACGGCACCTGGCGGGTTGACCAGCAAAATACGCATGGAGCAAATTGTAGCATAGAGGACAAACTGGTCTTAGTGATGGGTAATTTGAATGAGCAACACTTTTCCAGTAAGGGGAAATGTCTTATACTACATAGGATTTATGTTTTAAAAAGGCAAGCTTCAAAGTTCTGATCGTTAAGGATAAAGACCAAAATTCATAGGGAGGTTTGATAAACCATGGCACCCAATGATGATATTAAAACCAAAGTTGTAGGATTTATCCGATTAGTTCATATCCCGGCAGGGATATTTATGATGGGAAGCGAGGAGGGAGAAAGCGAAGAAAAACCCGTTCATAGCGTGTCCGTAAAAGACTTTTGGATAGGGGAGACAGTGGTCACAATTGCCCAGTACTGTGCTTTCTTAAATGCCGTAAAACCATCTGATGAAATACGCAAGAGGTGGGTCGTAACAAGAAACGATTTGGAAACTGCCGAATGTTCTCATTGGTTTCCTACAGAAATCTGGCTAAAAAACGGTGAATATCAACCTACACCTGGATTTGAGGATCATCCGGTAGTATCAGTAAGCTGGTTTGGAGCCGAAGAATTTTGTAAGCACTATGGATTAAGACTGCCTACCGAAGAGGAATGGGAATATGCTGCAGGAGGACCGGAACATGCCATATATCCCTGGGGAAATGAAATGGACGAAAATTCAGTTTGCTTTAACCGAGTGTGGGAGAAGAATACAGAAAAACAACCTACAGTGCAGGTTAGAAGTTATCCAGCAAATGGATTTGGACTTTACGATATGGCAGGTAATATTAACGAGTGGTGCGATAGTTGGTACGATGCATATCCCGGTGGTGTAAAGAACGATGACATGGGCGAAAAATTCAGGATAGTAAAAGGTGGCGGTTGGGGGGATGATGCTGTTTATCTACGATGCGCTGCCCGAGGTTATAACGATGCTACGTGCCTGAGCTACTTCTTTGGTTTTCGTGTAGCATGTTATTAAAAAAGGTGGGCTTACCTTTGAGTCAGCCCCAACGAAGGCACTAACTCCAGTCAGTCATGCCGAAGTGTTTGGCATCACGAATAATGTTACCGGTGGCTATTCCCCTTAAAACTTTATTGCTTATATATTTGGCTCTAAAATAGAAACGATGATAAAACCTGCTGTAGTAATGCCTAATTGTGCTCCACTTAAGTGTGGGATGACGGTAAACCTCGGGGGCAATATGAAGGTTATATTTGGACCAATCTCTACTTGTTATAAGTCCCCGTTTTTCATATTCAATGAACAGTGCGGAACCGGGAAGCGGCAGAGTCACGGTTGCCTTGGCATAAGTCAAGTTCAGGGTGCAAGCATAGTTAATCGTTCGTTCCATACTTTCTTCTGTATCATCCGGTAACCCGAACATAAAGAATCCTCTGGTCTCTATACCGGCTTTAGTGCAAATATCTATGGCTTTAGCCATCATCACCAAATCCTGCTTCTTACGCACACCTGCCAGGACTTGTTCATCACCGGATTCAACGCCAAAAGCCACCCCGTGACAACCGCTGCGTTTTGCTAGCAATGCAAACTCCTTATCCAGATCCTTGGTGCGGATACCGGTGGGAAGACTCCACGGGCGGTCCCATCCCCGTTTTAAAAGTAGTTCGCATATGCGCTTGGCGCGATCCAGGTCGGTGGTAAAGTTTTCATCCTTGATGTGAATGTCATTAAATCCCAGGCTGCGCATGTAAAAGAATTCTTCCACTACTCTTTCGGCGCTCTTATTGCGTACTTTATGCCCGAAACCTACAACATGGCTGCAATATGTGCAGCTATAAGGGCAGCCACGGCTGGTTTCCACAAAGCCAACCGGGTCGCGTTTGCTGGAAAGGCGGGGAGATTTATAGCGTTGAATAGGATAAAGATCAAAAGCGGGGATGGGAAGATCATCAAGATTGGCTATAGTCTGCCGGGGAGGAGTATGCAGGAAACTGCCATTTTGCTTGATTACTAACCCGTTGACAGATTCCGGCGGGCTGCCTGCCGCAAGTTCGGCAATTGTGATATCACCCTCACCAATGCAGGCGATATCAAAATCACCTTCGGTTAATGTCTCCTCCGGCATATAACTGGCGTGTATTCCCCCGCAAATTGTAACAATCTTGAGATTGTGCTTTTTTACGATTGCTGCTATTGATTGCGCCTCGTTATAGAGCTGCGATGTAAAAGTCACTCCCACCATATCCGGTTGGAAGCGTTTCAGTTCGGTCATCAAATCTTCGCTGGGGGAATTGGAAAGACCCAGATCAAGGACGACCACTCTGGCACCGGCTTCGCGGGCAGAAGCAGCCAGAACGCTTACAGCCAAAAATGGTAGATGGGTGATAGCTGCATAAATCTTGGATTTTGCATATACTGTTGTGCCGCTAAGTGGATTTACAAGCAGAATGCTCATTTTGTTCACTGTTATAAGTGAGCTAGGAGTAATAAAATCATGGATATTGACTGCTTATGACGAAAAGCCTACCTCCAGTCCGTCATGCCGAAATACTTGGCGTCGCGTATGATCTTGCCGTTGGCTACCCCCCGGATTACCTTATTGGCAATATACTTTGGACGGAAATAGAAGCGGCGGTAAAACTTGCTGTAGTATTGCCGGATAACGCTCCACTCCAGAGTCCCATGCTTATAGACCTCGGGCGCCCAGTGGAAGTTGAACTTGGACCAATCCTTGCTTAATATCAAGCCCTTTGCTTTGTATTCGGCAAACATTGCTGAACCGGGCAAAGGCACGGTCACTGTTGCCTTGGCGTAGTTCAGGTTCAGACTGCAGGCATAGTTGATGGTCTTCTCCATCGTCTCAATCGTGTCACCGGGTAGCCCCAGCATGAAGAAGCCCCGGGTTTCAAGCCCGGCACGGGTGCACAGGTCAATTGCCTCTGCCATCTTGTGCAGATCCTGCTTCTTCTTCACACCTGCCAGGATATTCTCGTCCCCTGATTCCACTCCAAAGGCGACACCGTAGCACCCGCTGCGCTTGGCAAGGATAACAAACTCCTTATCCAAATCCTTGGTGCGGATGCCGGTGGGCAGGCTCCACGGTCGGTCCCAACCGCGCTCTATAAGCATCTCGCAAATATGCTTGGCGCGATCCAGGTTCGTGGTAAAGTTCTCATCCTTGATGTGGAGATCGTTAAAACCTATTTTGCGCATGTAGAAGAACTCTTCCACCACTCGTTCGGGGGTTTTGCTACGCACATGGCGGTCAAAGATGTGGCTGCAAAATGTGCAGGTGTATGGGCAACCCCGACTCGTTTCAACAAACCCCACCGGGTCACGCTTGCTCGTCAGTCGCGTTACCTTGTAGCGGTGGATGGGAAAAAGATCGTAGGCAGGATAAAGCAAGTCATCCAGGTTGGGGATGAGCTTGCGTGTTGGTGTATGCAGGAATGAACCGTTCTTTTTAATGACCAGCCCGTCTATGGTTTCGGGTGGTTTGCCGGAAACGAGTTCCGCTATGGTTATATCGCCTTCACCTACGCACACCATGTCAAATTCACTATCAGCCAATGTCTCTTCGGGCAGCCAGGTGGAATGAGCTCCCCCACAGATGGTTATCACATTGGGATTGTGCTTTTTTGCGATGGAGGCAATAGTCAGCGCCTCATAGTAAAGCGGGGTGGTGAAGGAAACACCCACAATGTCAGGTTTGAATTGCCTAAGCCGTTCTTCCAAATCCTCGCTGGGGGCTTGTGAAAGGATTAGATCCAAAACTGACACCTGCGCACCGGCGGCACGGGCATAAGCAGCCAACATCCCCAAAGATACAAAGGGTGCTTCCATTACTGCAGCAACGATTTTGGACTTTTGATAGACTTTGATGCCACTGGGTGGATTTACTAGCAATAAACGCATCAAATCGCATCTCCCAAATCGTTTGCTCGGAGAAGGAGAGGAGCCGAAAATTGCACGATGTTCCCCTTGTTCCATAGATGAGGGATTTGGATTGGAGTTAAAAATTCCCTCATAGTTCTTTACTATAACATAGAAATATCAATTGCAATGATTTTTCAAACTTGGGAGTTAGAAGCAAAAGGAGTATCAGACCAAATTACTATTCTTGGAACCTATTTCCTCCTTCCTACCAAAAGCCCGTCCGCGATTGGAAGAACTGTGTTACTCATCCGTTCATCGGCTTGGGCAAGTTCCCAAAGCTCCCTTATCGCCCGATTGTCGGCATCGTCCTTGCCGGGTTCGGCAACTTCCCCGCCCCAGAACATGTTATCCACCATCAAAATCCCGCCCCGCCGCAGCACTTCCACCGAACGCTTATAATAATCAGGATAACCTTCCTTATCTCCATCCAGGAAAATGATGTCTGTGCTTTCGTTTGGTAATTCAGCCATGAACTCAAGCCCGGGGCGTAATATTAACTCTATGCGATCAGAAAGACCTGCATCCGCCCAATATCGTCTGGCTATCTTGGTCGCCTTGGAGTCAATATCGCAGGTGGTTAGATGGCAGTCCGCCGGCATGGCAAGTCCCATCGCCAGCGAGGAATAGCCGGTGTAGGTGCCAATCTCCACGATACGCTTGGGCTGAATCATCTCCACCATCAGCGCCATGAACTGCCCCTGCTCGGGTGCGATTTCGCAATCGGCATCGGGGCGGCGCGCGGTTTCTTCCCGTAACCGTGCCAGTAGAGGGTGTTCCCGCAATGAATGCTTGATGAGGAATTCATGCAAGGTGGGAGTCAAGGGTAATGTGGTTAAGGACATGATGAATAATAGCATAGAGAACGAAGGTCAAATATTAAGGATAGATTCAGAAATTGAGATTTCTACCAGAATTTGACGAACAGACTTATGATAAAAAGGATCGCAGCAGCCCATAATATAGCTATTACTATGGTAAATATCCAGTTGGGTTTTAACCGTGGACAGCCTTCCCGCTCAATTTTTTCCTTATGCTCTTTAAGCACTTCAGGTGGGATCAATTTCATGGTGAGTAGGATAAGCCCGGGTACGATGAGGAGATCATCAAAAAAGCCGATAACCGGGATGAAATCGGGAATGATGTCTAGTGGCGAGAGGGTGTAGCCGATGGCGACGGCTGCCAATGCTTTGGCATACCACGGTGTTCGTTTGTCACGTGCCGCCAGATAAATAGCATACAACTCCTCTTTTAATTTGACCGCCCTTTCTTTTAACCGACTTCCAAGCCTCTTGTTAGCTTGGGGTTTATCATCACATTTCATTTTTTTCAAACATCTCCCAATCAACCTGCGGTGGTTCCTTGCCACCGGAAATTCCCCGCCAGGCTGCAGCCATGTCATCCGGCAGCGGCAATTCCCAGCGCGTAGGTTGACCACTGGTCGGATGGATGATGCCGAGCAGTGCCGAATGTAATGCCTGGCGCTTAAGATTGCCCAGGGGTTTGCCTCCGTATACCGCGTCCCCCACCAGAGGATGTCCGATGGAAGCCAGGTGAACCCTGACCTGATGTGTGCGACCCGAACCCAATAGAGCAACTCCTAAAGTAACATCACGAAATGTGGCAATGGCTGCAAATTGGGTGGATGCCGGTCGTCCCCAAGGTACCACAGCCATCCGCTGTCTTTGAGTGGGGTGGCGACCGATGGGCTTCTCAATCATCCCAATATCGCTCAATTCACCCCAGCAGAGAAACAAGTAACCACGCAGAACCGAATGAACTGAGAATTGACTGATCAGTGATTGACAGGCAATGTCATTCAGTGCGACTACCATAAGCCCGGATGTATTTTTATCAAGACGGTGCACTATGCCGGGACGATTGTTTCCTTTAACTAAAGCCAGTTGTGGAAAGTGTGCTAAAAGACCATGAATAAGTGTAGAAGCAGTAGTGCCGGCACCTGGATGGACGATGAGCCTGGCGGGTTTATTAACTACAACCAGGGAATCATCCGAATAGATCACGGAAAAACTGACTTTGGAATCAGGGATAAGCTTGGTGGATACGGGAACCGGCGGATTGGCAACGATTGTTTCAAAAGAGGCAATGATATGGGATGGTTTAACTTTCCGATCATTGACTCTGACTTTTCCATCCTTGATTTGCATTTGCCAGGCAGCACGACTCCAGGCGGGTAGCTTTTTCGCCAGGAAAAGATCAAGACGGATATTAGCTTCGGAAGGTTTGATAAAAAAAATATGTTCTTTATTCATAGGAGATTTAGTGAGTATAATACATAACCATAAAATTATCAATAGGTTTCGGATTATGACTTCATGTGGCAGTAAAATAAATAAACTTGACATGCATATTCCAAATGGATATAATATTTTTAGGGGATTGCATGTTGCTCGTTGAGGAGAAGTGACGAGGGGGTTATTTACATGCGAATAAAAACGATAATAACAGCTGCAATCTTGCTCGCAGGAATGGGGTGGGCAGGATTTGACAGCGCGTTTGGACCATTGGATTCCCCGAATGCCAGAGTTTTGCGTCATACCGAATTCGCGTTGGGTGTATCTAGCTTCCTCGTGCCATTGGGTCACCCTGGTAGCCAGCTAATCGGTCCGAATTTGAGACCGCAAGATCTCAATTACGAATGGGATGGCTGGTTTGAGGTCGGACTTTTTGGCTATGTGCAGGCGGGAGCCCGCATGTATGATCCGCAAACCTTCAGTGCCGATATAAAAGCTCTGATTTACAAGGAAACCTCTTCCATCCCTGCGTTCGCAGTGGGCTTGATGAATATCGGCGGAGGTCCGATCATTGGTCCTTATGGGACAAAAGAGACTGACTACGGACATCCACAGAATAACAGTATCTATCTAGTTGCCACCAAGACTATGGAATCTATTTTTGGAATACCATTATTAATCAACATTGGTGTTGGATCAGGCAGATTCCAAGGTGAATGGCATATATCAAAACACCACGAGGGGGTTTTTTCATCCCTGCAATGGTTTGCCACCGATTACATTAGCGCGGTGATAGAATCTGATTCACGCGACCTGAATGCCGGTCTAATCTTCAAGCTGCCACAGGGATTTACTGCCACCATCGGTGTTGGAGAGATTGAACAGGGATTCTGGGGTCAGGCTATATCACCGCTGGGACCAGGCACAGCTGATGAATTTGATGAACCAAAATTGAATCTTGCGCTCCAGTTTAATTTTGGACCCATTGTGGGTGGTCCCGAAGCCGAGCGACAGAATATCCTGCGCAAAAGGATCAGCACGGCTGAAATCAAATTGAAGATGATGGAAGACCGCCGCAAAGCCATCGATATAGAGCTAGAGGAGATTCGCCGAGAGCTTTATGGCAAGTAATAAAAGCCGCACAGCATCAGAAAGCGGGTGGAGGTAATGACAATCAAAACAACATATGGGCTTCTGATAGCCACCTGTCTGTTCATTCTAATCGCATTGCCTTTACCCCGGGCTTTGGCTGAGGAATCCAACTTGGAATGGCCCGAAATCCGGAGCCAGGAGAAGCAACACAGCGAATTGGAAGCCTTCGCCCGCCGCATGTATGATGAAGCCATGGATTTATATCGCAGCGAGGACTACAAGACTGCCGGTATGAAGTTCAAGGAACTTATCTACCTTTATCCCGGCTTTTCCATGGTTCAGGAAGCGACCTTCCTTATGGGAGAAAGCTTCTTTAAGATCGGCATGTGGAAGGATGCCCAGGATGCCTACAAGCGGATTGTTACCAAGTATAAAGCCACTTCCAAGCATGTTGGCGAATCATATTACAAATTGGAGCAGATAGAGTTCAAGCTTGCCCGCTATATGCAGGCTTTGAGCTGGTATCGCAAGATAGAGACCGAGTTCGCCGATTCCAAATTCGTGGATGGCGCCCGTTACACTGGCGGCAACTGTCACTACGAGTTGGGCGAATATGAGGATGCCGAAACACTGTTTAATAAGGTTAACCCGAACAGTGAATTCTACGGCTTCGCTCTTTATTCAACTGCTCTGTGCTTCGTTCAGAATGATCGCTATCAGGACGCTATAGATACCATGCGCAAGATACTGGCGATTACCAACAACGACATTCTGACCGACAGCCTAAAAGGCAGGGTGCATGTCACACTGGGTCGGTTATTCTACGAGCTTTCCAACGATCCCGATAAAGTGGCGAAGGATCCCAAGTTCCGTGACCAGCAACTGGATCAGGCATTATCAGAGTTTGATCGCGTAGGTTCGGGCGACAAGGAGAACTATGACAAGGCACTGTTAGGCAAGGGTTGGGTCTATATCCGCAAAGCAAACGATGCTTCCACAGCTGCTACTCGGGCTCGCACTGCTGAAGATAAGAACAGATTCGAGAGTACCAAGAAAGATAACTATCGTAAAGCGGGCTCCATCATGGAGCGCATCACCAGCATGGGCGCCAATTCGGAGCTGGCTGCCGAAGCCTGGCTGACGCGTGCCCACTGTCAGTTGGGGCTGGGTCAATACGAAGATGCCACCCGTATCTATAACATGGTCATACAGCGTTATAGCGCCGAAGCTGAAATGAAGCAAGCCGATCCGCAGGTTGCTGAGGTTTATAACGATATAATGGATGAATACGAAGCGGTTGATAAAACCGGGCAAATGGCTGTCAAGCTGCGCGAGATTTGCATTGACCAGGGCAGAAACGACCTCATCCCCAAGATTGACCGCGAAATGGCTCAGGTGGATAGACTCCGCCAGGATTTGAGCAAGTTGGAGATGTGGTTCTTTGACCGCTCAACTTCAGGCGCTTCCATTAACTATGGATCCAAGTTCGGACTTTCCATCATCAAATTTGAGAAGGAAGAGAAGACCAGCGAGAAAATTGAAGAGATAGCATCTTCATACGCCGAAAAGACGCAATCACTGGTCACCGAGCAGGAGAAGCTGCGCAAGCGTTTAGGCAAGCTTTCGCTGGAGCAGGGGCAATCAAACCTGGGCATGGAACTCAGGGAGGGTCAGGCGGTTGAGGAGGGCGTCATTCTGTTCCGCAACGGCAAGCGTGAGTTCATCCGCACCCCCGGCGATATTGAGAGCGGAACCACCCCCGAAGGCACTGGAACCGAAGGCACGACTCCGCCCGAATTGAAGGAAACCCCCGGTGGGACTATACCCAGCACTCCGCCTGAGGTCAAAACTAAGCCGGAAGAAACCAAACCCGAAGGCGAGGTAAAGCCTGAGGAAACTAAGCCGGAAGAAGTGAAGAAGGAAAGTGCCACCGAGGGTTCAACCGGGGGAACAACTGAAGGTGCGGAAACAACTCCACCGCCCGGAACCATCGTTGCCCCCGATAGTTCATCCACCGAGGGTGAATCCACAACAACTCCTCCCGAAAGCACTGCACCAGGTAGTGGCGAGACCCCGGCACCGGGAAGCGAATAAGATAACAATCCCGGGCTGGTTTGATACAAAGTATAGTGAAGGTTAGGGGGGAAACCGGGTTTCCCCTTTCATTTTGAAAAAGAAGGAGGGCTAAGATGCGTCAATTTGATGTCAATGCGCACAAGATTAGCCTGATAATAATAGTGTTGATCGCAGCCTGTCTGGTCTTTCTTACAGGTTGTCCACCGTCTTCCAAAACCTCCAAGGAGAATTTGGCACAGACGGAATCGGAAGCAGAGCGGGATGCTGCCATTCAAAAGCAGATTGACGATTACGACCGCCAGATGGAAAAGCTGGCTTCTGATCGTGAATCAATTGTCAAGCCATACATGGAGAAGCGCACCAAGCAGCGGGAAGAAGCCATCACGGAGTTTGTTTCCTTCCTGCAGGCATATCCCAACAGCGATTATGCTGCTGATGTCATGCTGCGCCTGGGTGAACTTTACCGTGAGCGCGATGCCGAGCGTGCCGATACCTTGCGTGCCGAAGCCAGCAAGTTAGCCAGTGAGCACCCCGAAGAAGAGGTTGAATCCAGCTTCACTCCGCAAAACATCTATAAAGATGTCGTGGATACATATCAAAGGGTAATATTTAAGGCGCCGGATCATCCCAACCTGGATATTGCTTACTATGGTCTTGCCAATGCCCTGGCAGAGGGTGGCGACACCAATGCAGCCCGCGAGGCGCTGGAAACGCTGGTGGAACGATTCCCCAACTCCACTTTCGCCGACGATTCCTACTACCACATTGGTGATCTCTACTTTTACGAGGATAAATACCAGGACGCCATTAAGTTCTATCAAAGCGTGAACAAGGATTCAAAAATATATAGCCGTGCTCTGCTTAAGCAGGGTTGGTCCTACTTCAATCTTGCCAACGATTATTCTGTGGATGGGATGAGCTACTATCCCAAGGCGGTTGATTGCTTCATCCAACTGCTTGACGATTACACTTCCAAGCAGGATGAGGATTCCCGCATTAGATTCATGGCCAACATCATCGTGGAATGGGCTACTGGTCTAAAGGGACCCAATGGCGAGCCTGGTGATGGTATTGAACTGACCCGTCGCGTTCTGCAGGAATCAGCCACAGCCAAGGGGCAAACCGAGAAATCCTATGCCGCAAAGATGTTTGATTTCCTGGGTAATTCCTATGTGGGTGATGGTCGCGATGATCGTGCCACAGAGGCTTATACCGAAGTTTTGGATCGCTATCCGCAATATCCGGGTTCCGCCAAGGTGATAAAGAGCATCTCGGTTTGTTACATCAGACAGAAGAACATCCCTGCAGCCATGGCGCAGTTGGAAAGGCTTTTGGATAATTATGGACCCGAGAGTTCCTGGGCAAAAGCAGTCATGACCGACCAGGAGGATCTGTTCAACCTATACCTTATCTACAAGCAGGCGCTGGCTGATGTCGCCAACTACTATTGCGGTATATACGAAAAGTCCAAATCCAACGAGGATGCCGAAAAAGCGGTCAACCGTTACCGTCAGTACCTGAACACATTCCCATTCGACAAGGATTGCTACAAATTCAATTATCTGCTTGCCCAGACTTTGGGTGACTTGAAAAAATCCGAAGACTCTGCGATTGAGTATCTGAACACCGCTTATGGTTATCAGGATGTCAAGAGGTTTGAGACTGACCGCACCGAGGGTGTCACACAAGCAAATGCCGGGCATAACGCAGTCGTGCAATATAACGACATAGTACGTCCCAACCTGCCCAAGGAAGCGCCAGTCCGCAAATCCAAACTCTTCCTAGAAGAACCAAAAGATGAGACTGGTCAGCCGGTTACCACTGAAGGAACAACTCCTGCACCGGAGGCACCACCTCCTGAAGAGGCATTGGCAAAAGACATGCCTTTGGAGGTCAAGTATTTGGTGGATGCTTGCGATCGCTTCTCTTCTACCTTCCCCAATGATCCGCGCGTCCCTCAGGTTTTGGATACCGAAGGCTCATGTTACTTCCTCTACGGTCATTACGAAGAAGCACGGACTGCCTATGCCAAGGTGCTGGATATGTATGAGAACAAGGCTCTGATTGCATCCATGGGTGATGAAGACAGGGCTTTGTTCAACCAATGCGTGATGAATGCAGTATCCAACACGGCTACTTCCTACTTCAACGAGGATAACCAGTCGGAAGCTGAAAAGTGGTATGCCAAAGCTGAGTCCTACGCTGACATCACCAAGGCTGATGTTAAGCAAAAGGAAGCATTCAGGGCGCAAAGGGAGAAGGCAAGCTTCCAGGAAGCTGCCAAGAATCCTGACGAGCTGGCACGCGCCAAGGCACATGAAGAGAATGCTTCCAAATACCCCGGCACCAAGACCGGTCGTGAAAGCCTGAACGAAGCGTTCAAAATTTACTATCGCCAGCAATCCTGGTCAGATGTGGCAAGGGTATCCATAGCGTTCGTTGACGGTTACCCGGATGATGTTGGCGCACCGGCAGCGTTGGTGGCAGCCGGCAAGGCGTATGCCCTCATGAATCAGCCCGACCGTGCCGTGGATTGCTTCAAGCGCTTTACGGACAATCCGAAATACGCACAGGATAAGCTCCTGCTTTCGGATGCCACCTATAACATCGGGCTGGCTTACGAAAAGCTGCAGGATTGGGACAAGGTAGCTTCCACCTTCAAGAATTACCGCCTCAACCTGGCGGGTGACTGGATCCGCGTCACTGATGCCTGCATGCGGGAAGGTAATGCCGATATGCAACTGGGCAGGCGTGACGACGCCAAGGCTGCCTACACCTTGTGTGCAACAGCATACACCAAAATTGATCCCAACCAGATCACACTATATGATACCGATAAGGTGCTGGAGCCAGAGCAGCAGGAGAAGCGCAAACAAGAACTCCTAATTATGGCAAAAAACAGCGCTGCCAAAGCCTCAATCTATGCCGCCGATCTCTTCTACGACAGTTATGTAGCAGTAAAGCTATCACCGGAATCTGCGTTGGCAAGCAAGTTTAAGGAGAAGAAATCGCACATGGATGAGGTCAAGGCTCTGTTGGATCAGGCTATAACTTACAACGAGCCCTCAACCGTGGTGCAGGCGCATTATCGCCTGGGCAAGATGTATCAGGAGATGGCGGAATCCATTGTGAACGCCGATCGTCCTCGCAACTACGATTCGTATGTGCCCGTGTTCAAAGTCCTGTATAACCTGCAGGTTGCGGTGGCGTTCAACCTTACATCCCTGACCGATCTGGCTATACAGGAGTACGCGAATGCCGTGCAACTGGCGAATCAGAATCTGGCTGGAATAACCGATGAGACACAATATAAGTCGGCGCAGGAATTTGCCCGCAAGGCAGCCGAGGAAGGCGGACAGTTCGCATATACCACTGGTGCTATGTTCATCAGCTGGGCAGATGACCTGATGCTGAATATCGGCGATGTTCCGCCGGAAGGCGTGAAGATGGGCGGTGGCAAGCTTCTGGATGCCGATGGCGTAATGGCGATGGGTGACCAGTTTGACCAGGTGGGCAAGAATTACTATGAACAAGTGCTAGCCATGGCGAAACTGGTTGATCCACCCATAGAAAACGAATTTACACGCAAAGCATTCACCGAGGTTATGCGCATCAATCCTACTGCGCACATGGTTTCGGCGGATAGCTTTGAGCAACCCATAACCACCGGCAGCGATTGGGTGGTTACCGCGGAAGCTCCACCCGAAGGCTGGGATACCCGCATCAAGGTTGATGACAGCCTGTTCACCCCGGTTAGCGGCGGAATACTGACGCCCAAGAATTCGGCGAAGGTTGGAGCGATGCCGGCAGGTAGTACAGCTCAGATGATGTGGGGACAGCCGGCTGCAACCCAGCTTAGCTTCCGCAAAGTCGTATCCTTCGCGCAACAACCAACTAATTACAGGATGTATATCTCAGGCTACTGTGATTGGGCGATCAAGGTGAATGGAACCAATGTCGCTTCGGGCATCGCCAAGGAATTCCCGGCGGTGAAGGAAGTGACGGTCAGCTCTTCCGAGTTCAAACTGGGCGACAATGTTATCAGCATCATTGCTACGCCTAAAAACAAAAAGGAAGGTATGATAATCTTTGATGCCAGACCAGTGGATGAGTCTGGTGCCGAGATTAAACCGGCAGAAACGACTACCGAGGGAACTGAAGGAACGACCACTGAGGGGACGACCACAGAAGGAACGACCACAGAAGGAACGATCACAGAAGGGACGACCACAGAAGGAACATCCACCGAGGGAACAACGACTGGTGGAACAACGACTGGTGGAACAACGACTGGTGGAACGACGACTGAGGGGACGACCACTGAAGGTACATCCACAGAAGGAACATCGACGGAAGGAACCTCAACTGAAGGAACATCCACCGAGGGAACAACGACTGGAACCCCTGGTGATGGTTCTACCGGATCGGGGAGCGATACTTCTACGGGTGGCAGCGAATTACCACCGGACAGCACTTCACCGGGTGAGAGCACTGCTCCTGGCGAGTAATAATATCAGAGGTGATATGAGATGAAACTGAATATACTGACAGTTATTTTAATGATGATTCTCGTCGGATTAGTGCCCCTGTGGGCTGCTGATGCGGCTCCCGCGGCAGCAGGCGGTGGGGGAGCTGCCACAACAGAGGGTGGAGGCGGCGGCGAAGAGGAAGTAATCACCTCGGTGGGATCGCAGGGTGAGATTATCTTTGAGGGAATGGTAATTACCGGCAAGAAGCTGAGCCCGGAGTTTTACATCTCGGCGCCCATTAACCCAACATTCCCCACGGTTACCTTCTCCCGCTCGTTTAAGGACGATATTTTGACACCCATTGATACCTCTGAATTCAAGGAGCATGTCTCACGGGTGCGTATGGCAAGGGTCAAAAACCCGGTGCTGTGGATTACTACCGCAGCTTTCATCACTTCGGGGGTTCTGACCGGTTATATGGCGGCACGAGGTGAAGATAACTGGATCATCTTCGCGCCAATAACAGCGATATCCGGCGGATGGACACTGTACCAATATTTGACCCAGAAACCGGAAGAGAAATTTGAGTAACTGATGAAAATCGCCACACGGCGGATTTCTCTCCGCCGTTTTTTTATCCCTTGGCGAGTTCTGCCAGTAAGTCCTCAACTTGTGCCGGATATTTTATTACTGGCACTAACCGCCTGATCTCGCATGCATCGTGATGACCCCGGCTATACCATATCAGGTGCTTGCGGAACTTGACCACTGCATCAGTAGGAGGATACTCGTCTAATTGCATACGCCAGTGTTCATGTATCAACCGTGACTTTATCTCCTGCCCAGGCTCTTCAGCACTGTTGAACACCCACGGTCTGCCCAAAGCGCCGCGACCAATCATGACCGCCATCGCTTTGCTATCTGCCATCATTCTTGCCGCTGCAGAAGGATTGCTAATTCCACCATTGCCAATGATTGGGAACGGTAAGGAATCCACCACCCGCATGATAGCGTTCCAATCCGCCGGGTGCGTAAAAGGCTGGTCGGCATAGCGACCGTGCACAGTGACCCAAAGCAGCGGGATTCCCGCCAAACTTTTTATTACATCTGATGCAGTGAAATTGCCGCTCCTGAATCCTAGTCGGATCTTGAGTGTGAGAGGCTTTTCAGGTGCTCCCGCTTTAATCCCAAGCAGGATTTCCTTTATCAATTCGGGTTTTTGCATCAACGCCGCCCCGCACCCCATGGCAAGAATCCTGTGGCTGGGGCAGCTGGCATTAAGCTCTATATAGTCATATCCAGTTTCTTGCAGGATATTGCCTGCCTTACATGCTTCATCTGCTCCAGAGGCGATAATCTGGATGCCGATGGGATGCTCATATTCGGCAAAATGCTGCTCCTGTGGCAGTTCTGTCGGCTTGTGCACCAGATGACGGGCTGCTACCATGGGCGCCACTAGTAATCCGGCACCGCCCTTGCGGCAGATACGGCGAAAAGGACCATCGCAGATCCCACTCATGGGGGAAAGCCCCAGTGGATTTGCAGTTACACATTCAAGGAGTGTGTTTTCCATCTTATGCTAATAAAACAGCAGGCTGCTCATACAGCCTGCTTTAAAATTATTGATATTCTAGTAATAACCACCAAATCCACCGGTGGATTGCTTGGTATGATATTTGCCGGCAAGGTAATCTTTACATCTATCCCGGTAGATTTTAATCTTACCGGTTTCTTCTCCTTGGGCTAATTGTTCGCTCACCCAGGCACGGAATATCATTTGTATTTCGGAATCGTGGAAGTTGCTCATCATATCGGAACGGGTGGTTTCATAACCCACCGTGTCAAAATTGGCGACACTAGCTAGGCTGGCGACCATCCAGCCGGTGCCCACACTTATCGGATCAGCCACCGTGCCGGGTTTTTGGTTAAGAAGCATCTGTGCCACTTCCGGCGAAGGTATGTAAGGTACCGTTGCGATTGGTTGATTAGCAAAGTGCTTGACCTCCAGCTTCTGCTCGGTGCCTACTTTGGTCAGGGAAGCCGCTTTAGCCAGACTGGCGATTTCCTGAGCTTTTGCCTTCAATCCATCCAAAGCCTTTTGTTTCTTTACCATGTTCATGGCTTCGTCTTTGGCTTCGGGAAATGGCAGCACTCCGGGTGCCTGACGGTCATTCAACCTATAAACATAGTAAACCATGCCCTGCTGCAATGCAATTGGCAGGGTGCCTCCCAGTTTTGCGCGCAACTGGGCATCCAAATCCAGGGGCATGACCGGAGCGACGGCACCAACCTTATTCTTGTAGGCGAACGATTTCATGGTGGCAAAATCAGTGTTGGGATTCAGCCCGCCAATATTTAGATCCCTGGCAATGCCCATCCCGGCTAACTCTGCAGGTTTAGCCACAAAATAAGGCGTGAGCGTGTAATTGGCGTTTAGTTCCCTTGCCACCAATTGCGGGTCTTCGCCGTCGGTTAGACGCTTTTGGGCGGTTTCGGCATAGTCTTTTATCAACTTACCGGCTTTATCATAAGCAACCGCCTGTTGAAATTCGTCCTTTTTCCACTCCAGTGGATAGTAATCCTCTTCACGGCGGAAGATGCGCAAACCGTCCGGAGTCACCACCGGCATGGTTATATCCCCGGGGAAGATGCCGGCTATGGCTTCATCGGCTTCCTTGCCAAAGCGCGAGGCAATTTGATCGGAGGAAATGAAGCCTACATCGCCTTTGTGGATATTGACCGCTGGTTTCTCCAGCGATGTCTTATCCAGGGTTGTCCACCAGAGTTCATCGCGCTGCGCGGGATCAACCATGGTTTCAAACTGCTTGCGTAAATCTTCTACCAACTTGGTGCCCTTTTCCTTTGGACCCTTTATGGCTGCCTCGGCGGTATTGGTCGTCAACAGAATGCTGGAAATCCGTATCTTGCCGCTCTGCGATTCGTCATATTTATGTTCTTCGTAGTATTCCTCCAACTCCGCCTGCGAAACAGTGACTGTGGCTAACGCTGCCGCCTGACTCCAGCTGAGCACATCCAATCGGGCACGGGTGGGGCTGTAGAAATAGTCAGGGTTGGCATCATACCAAGCCTGAGCTTCGGCTTCGGACACACTTTCAGATTTGATTATCTGCGAGGCATCCAGGAACACGACATCCATAGTTACAGGGCGATACGACGCTTCATAGAAGAGACGGGCACGGGTCTCGGGCAGGCGGGCGGCGGTTGCCATGACCGCCTTGGCTTTGCTCACCAGAATCAGACGGCGGTTCATTCCCTGGAATTCCTTTATCGCGTCGTTGAGCGAGCCACCACCGCGATCCAATCCGTAGAGTTTGGCTACCATCTGCTTGTATTGGTCGGTCGTCATGCGTGTGCCAAGACCGTAGCGAACCGACAAATAGTCCGAAAGCTCGCTGTCTGTAACCTCTATATTGAGTTTAAGTGCCAGCGCTATCCATAAATCCTCTTCCACAATCTGATTTAGCACCTGTTCCGCCAGATCCTCGCGCTGCGCTTCGGTTAATTCATGATCCTCCTCAAGTTGGCGCAAACGGAGGTAATAGCGTTGTGCATATTGTCTGAGTGTTATCTTTTGCCCGTTTATGTTGGCAGCCAGATCCTCTTCCGAGGCGCCAAATAGAGTGGATACCATCTGCCCGGCTCCCCACAAAAATATGGCGCCCACGAAAACGATTGCTACGATGAGCATGACGGGCTTCATGCCAGTTCGCATCTGCCTTAACATGCAATGCCTCCCAAACTTTCAAAAGTATCTTGAATAATAACCTGTGTCCAGCGTGCTGTCAAGGCGATGGCTTGGGTAGTGCATCAAGGTGGAAATTGGCGTAGGCGTAAGCCGGGCAAGTTATCATTTTCTTCCCAGTATTTCTATGATAAGAATAAATGGTCAACTACTATCAAGGAGGATTGGAATGAGGAACTTATTCATCTTAATTAGTTTGACTTTCATGCTGGCAGCAGTATCTGGGGCAGCGAACATGTCTGCCGGCGGTGGCTATTATCTGGTGACGACTTCCACGCAGGAAATGGGCGGCGCCGTAATCGGTTTCTTCCAATATGATTTCCAAAGCTGGCTGGGCGCGCGGGGAGACCTTGGCTACTATTCAGGCGGGAGTTATTACAAACTGGATCAGGGTGCGAGTGAGGATACGATTGAGGTAAATGTCACATCCCTGCCCTATTTTGGGGCGCATGTGTTGGCGCTGGTTCCCCTGGGTGAAGGTGGTGGGCTATATTTTGGTCCCGGCGTTAGTTATTCCTCCAATTCCGGTGAGATAAAGGAAACCGAAGCGGTGGGTGGCGTATCCACGACCACATCACAGGATTTTAGCGGGTCAAACCTTGGATTGTCCATCTTGTTGGGTGCTCGTGCTGCAATCAACCCAGGCTTGTATGTTTTTGGGGATGTGCTTTTGTGGAATTCCTATCAGGCTTCGTATGAATTGGAAGACTCCAATGTGAAAGTTTCGCAGAATATGAATGCAATGGCATTTGGCATCGGTGTGGGAACTACCTTCTAAAGCATGACGAAGTGAACAGCCAGCAGCATGTGATTCAGGCAACCCAGAGGGAGGGCTAATGCAGCTTAAATTCAAGCCAAAGCGCAGCATAGCAGAGCTTTTGGAGATGGCAATCCATTTTCATGGTCATCTGGGAGCTTACCTTGTGGTGGGGCTAAGAATGGGGCTTTACGGTTTAAAGATGCTCAATACTCCGGGGTATTTTGACCTATGGGTGCGCAGTTACACGGCACAGCAACCACCGCAATCCTGCCTGAATGACGGGCTGCAATTAAGCACCGGTTGCACGCTGGGCAAGGGCAACATATCGTGCTCGGGCGAAGGGCTGAGCCAGGCATCATTCTATGCCACTGAGAAGGTGATTACGCTCAAGTTGAATCCTGAAGTAGAAGCGATGATAGCCGAATCCAAGAGTGAGGAACTGGATGAAGCAGTGGCGGCGAAACTGCTGGAGAAACCGAGTGACCGGGTGATGTTTGTGCTGGTGGATGAAATAGTCAGGTGAGATTATTCGGTGATGCTGCGAATTAGGGATGACTTTCCCTTTTGAATGCGTTGATGAAAACCCTGAGCATCATGAAGGTGAAAACTATAAGCAAAGCCACCACACCCAAGCCAACCAGAAAAATGTGCCAGCCGGTAAACAGGCTGAATACTATAGTTATCGCGATGAGGATGAGCGAAAGTGATAGAAGCTGGAGCAGGATGATAAGGACGATTTGCGTGCGGGGGCGAAAACGCGAGGGAGGGGTCTCGGGCGGGATATAGCTGCGCTGCTTCATTTCATTATTATGCTTTTCTACTCCGGCTTTGGTTGCGAAGCCGGTTTTTTGCCGTTAGTAGCAGGCGTTTCCTCGGAACTGGGGTAGGGGATTCGGGAATAGCTCGTGTTAGGGAAATCACGACCACGGTAACCGCCACCCTTGGCAGCCCGTTGTAAATTCTCGGCAGTCATGCCAGCCCAGGTCTCGCGGCATACCCCCTCGGTATCCCGCACCAGCAGTTGCTGTTCCACGCCATAGGTGAGTTTGACATTGCCGATAGCTTTCCAGGTCACTTCGTAAAATGCGTATCCCGGCTTCTCCTTCATCACCTTTACCAGCCAGGCAGCCTGATCCTTGGAGCTGAACAGGCGTCCCTTCTCACCCAGATAAACACTGGCAGTCTCCTGATGGATTACCGCCGACGAAAGCACCTGATCTTCAGGTATCTCACCGCCGCTTATGGTGATTACAGGCTTGCGGGGACGGGTCACCCGAAGAGTTGCCCTCACCATCGCCGGGTCCATGCCTGGTCGACCTGCAGCTTCTTCGTTATCATATAGATTGATGATTAATGTATCGTAATCTTGGTATTTGTATACCTCTATGTATTCTAGCAGGCTTCGCATTTGCTCAGTTGTGGTGCCGGGGATCACATAGATGTTAAGGTATACTTGTTTGCTCTTGCCTGCATCTTCAAACTTGGGATAGCCGGCACCCACTTGATAGGCTATGGGCGGTGGGGGTGCATTCTTGACCTCTGGTTCAGTCCCGCTGGATTGGGTTTGTTCGGTCGCTTTTTGCGCACAACCCAGGAAAAGTAGTAACAGGGTTATTGTGAAGATGAATTTGGTCATGAAATTAAGTTTGGGGGCTTTCCTGTACAAATTGAGAGATAACCTGCCTGTCTTCATCGCTGATGCGCGTGAAATGGATGCCGATGCTGTAAGGCGCCTTTGCTCCCTCCTCATGCTTTTCGCATCGAACCACCACACCCTCGCAGGTGATGTTGTAGAATTTACCTGCAAGTGGCACCACTACATTGATCAACAACTGGGTGAATGGTTCTATGAAATGTGATACATCACAATAAACGCCACTGGCTGAAATATTCCTTGTCTTTATACCTGTTCGGTCTTCTCCATAGATTTCGCGTATGGCAAGCAGTTCACCTTCCAGGTTCGCTATTGCCCTGGGATGACGACGCCGCTCCTTAAACTCCGCCATCGTTATCCTCCTTGGTCTCCTCTCTCATAATAATAGCATTAGTAAAGCCAATATTTCCACGCCAGAGTAAAAACAACCCAATCAGGTAGACGGGAACAAGCTGTGCCATATGCAAAAGCAGCCCAAAACCAATCGCAGCGCTCCAATCCATCCCCGGCACCGCTATTATAAGACCACTGGCGGCAGATAGCTCAAAAATTCCAATATTTGCCGGCATGCTGGGGATGGCGACCCCGGTTACCGTTAGCACCATAATCCATAAGGGGCTTAGAAGGGTCATCCTGTCTATGATTCCATAACCGATGGCTGCCGGTAACACCGTCAAGGCTATGGTTGCCCACACCAGCAGGCTCTTCCCATATACCTGCAAAATCCGCAGCGGTGAGCGCCACAGCGGCAACGATTCCGAGAAGCGGTTAAGCGCATCCTCCACCTTGACCGCCAGTCGCGGCGAGAAACGGTGGATGATGATGCGCACGAATCGTGCCGTGCGTTTGCCATTTGCCCACAGCAGCACGATCAAAATGGTGCCTACCAGCGTGAGCACCATGGCACCCATGCCCAGCCCCAATGAAGCGAAGGAGTTGGAGTTGCTTATTATGGCAAGCAGGATGAGATAGGTGAACAGGGTGTAGCCATCGGTGATGCGTTCGGTAAAGATGGATGCCAGCCCCACGGAATAGGGAACACCTGTGAGTTGTCTTAGGATCATCGGTCGGGCAAGTTCTCCAATGCGCAAGGGCAGGATGCTGTTGATGAAGAAACCCAACTGCACTGCTTTATAGCGCGGCATGAATGGCGGCATAGGCTCATAAAGCAGCAGATTCCGCCAGCGCCAGGCGCGGATGAAGTAACTGGACGCCATAATAAGCGATGTGAGGATGAACCAACGCCAATCAGCGTGACTGAGCGCCTGCGAAAAAAGGGAGAAGTCTATGGTGGTAAGGATGACGATGATGGCGATGGCAGAAAGCCCGGAACCGATAATTATCTTCCAGAATTTATTTGTTGACTGCATTAAGATATCCGTTTACTCCGCTTCCGATTTAAATGTTGGTGGTGGTTTGTTTAGCAGGAGCCGACAGGGCATTTTGCAGCGCCCGGCTGAATATCCTGCCCGCCTCATAAGGTGCAGGTTGGCGTAGATAGACACGGAACAACACATGTATTTGTGGAATAAAGTCGTAGATACTATTCAGTGGTTGCTTGGATATCTCGCCAGTGTGTGGATCAAAAACTGATATTTCCTTGCCGCGATCCTCCATGGGGTTGCCGGGACGCGGGTTCTGCTGTGGGTCGTCAACCAGATATTGACCGGGAATAAACTCGGCGGGCAGGTATTGCTTTATTTTCTTTTGTATCTGCTCGGCGGTTGGAATATAGAGGAACTCGGGCTTTTTGATATATCCCACAGGTTGTTCCGCCACGCACAGCCAGTCAATATCCCGCCGGATTATCTTCTCCCACGCTTCACCCAGCTCCCTGTGCCGTCCGCTTCTCTCATGCGCCCACGAGGTCATCTCACTTAACAGCGACCATTCGGTAAGCAAGTAGTATTTCTTCAAATCAAACTTGTTGTGCCTGAAGTCAAGCAATAGATCCAGTGTTTCCTTGAATATCTCCCGCATTTGCAAGTCTATTGCCCGCACATCCCGGTGATAGTAAATATTCGTATATAAATAGAATCGTGCGTTAAGAAAGATTTGCAGTGTGCTTAAAGCCCGGGCATGCAAGACCAGCCCTTCATCGTTTAAAAAGGTATAGTGGAGGAAACGGGGGATAGAGAGCGAACCCACCGGAATGCCGCACCAATAGGCATCCCGCAGCACATAATCAATATTATCCACCGTCACCAAGCCGTTAAAGAAGATTTTGGCAATGTTCAGCCATTCGGGGTAAGCTGCACCATCACTGTGCTTTTGGATGAGATAGGCGACATGACTGCTATCTAATGGTTTGTCAAATCCTCCATTGGGTGACCTGCCAATCGCTTTGATGGTATCCGCCAACTCTTCTTCAATAATCTTCCATCCGATTTTCTCGTGATTAAGCCCGAGGTTAGGTTCCAGATATATCTCATCCAAATAGTGGCAGAAAGGTCCATGACCTATATCGTGGAGCAAGCCAGCCAGGCGCATAAGTTCTTCCAGGTGATTGGCGGACGGGCAATCGGGGTGAATGCTCTTCAGGTAGGGGTGGAAGTGCCGGGCGAACATGCCTGCCAGATGCATGACACCAATGCTGTGCTGGAAGCGTGTATGTTCGGCACTGGGGAAAACCCACCAGGTGCTTTGCAACTGGTGGATGCGCTTGAGTCTTTGCATCCAGGGGCTTTCAATCAGGTCTATCTCGGTGGCTTCCCCCGGGATATGGGGGACGGTAATTTCCACTGCATCGTGTATGGGGTCATGAATCAAAGCATGATCCACAAACCGGGCTTTTTCGGATGGGATTGTTTTTTGTTTCGCCTTCATTGTCGCCCCGGTTTTCGTTTATTGTCCGAATATCGCCTGATACAGTATGGAGCCGGGGTGCAGGTAGAGAATTGCAAATGTAACTAAAATATATAGAACTATATCCAGTTGGAGCGGATGATCAGTCAGGAGAATGGAAGTAGGACTTTCGCCCAATTCTTTATGATACATCAGGTAAAGATAGCGCAGAACACCATAGGTTACAAAGGGGATGGTGTAATACATGTAGGTTGTGCCGAGGCGTATGGTCGTCTCGGGATATACGGTGTAAACTGAGTAAGCAATGATGGTTGTAACCGCCGTGATGACTACCATGTGATTCAGGAGCGCCGGTGGGTAATCATCCAGGATGGGTCGGGAATGGGATTTTCCCTCTACGGATAGCTTTTCACCGCGGCGCTTTGCGGTTGCCAGCAAAAGCGCCAGGAAAAAAGTGCATATGAGCAGCCAGGGGCTGAGCACATCGTATTCAACAACAGCACGCACACCGGCTACCGCCCGCAAGACAAAGCCGAAGGCTACGATGATTACATCCAGGATGACCACTGATTTGAGCAAGGTGGAATAGAGGATGTTGGAAACCACATAAAGGCACGCCACGATGAAAAATGGCAGATGTAGATAGAAAAATGAAACGCTTAACCCGATGGCAGCCAGAATCAGACAATAGGTTGAGGCAACCGGAACCGAAATCCTCCCCGAGGCGATGGGACGGAATCTTTTGTAATGGTGTTGCGCATCGCGCTTGCGGTCCATTATGTCGTTAAGGGTATAGACAGCACCGGATAGCAGGCAAAATGCCAAGAATCCCACAAACACGCGCAGCAGCAGAATATCAAACGACCAACCCTGGCGTCGGGCTTCCTCACCAGCGAAGAATACCGCAGCCAGCACCAGGATGTTCTTAACCCACTGCTTGGGGCGAATCAACCGCACAAGGTCTATTACAAAACCTTGCCTGCCCCCAAACGCCGATTCATCTGCCGGCAGCAAATCTGTCATTTCCCCATCCCTTGATTAGCCAATATAGCACATAACATGATGACTTGAATAGAATATTGTTCAACAGACTCGTGCTGGCTTGCTGAGCAATGTCTTAATGAGAAGACCAAATCATCCAAGCTTGTTATGGGGTGTCATGTTTGCTAAAATGTGACCAAAGTTACTGAGAATATGGAAGGAGTTATTGATGTCGCGGATCCGTGAGGGGTATGCTCTTACTTTTGATGATGTTCTATTATTGCCCAGAGCCAGTGAAGTTCTGCCCAGCATTGTAAACACACAAACCAGGCTCACCAGAAATATCAATCTACAAATTCCGCTTGTAAGCGCAGCGATGGATACTGTCACCGAGCACCAGCTTGCCATAGCCATCGCACAGGAAGGCGGCATAGGCATCATCCACCGCAACCTGCGCCCCGAGGAGCAGGCGGAGGAGGTGCGCAAGGTCAAGCGCAGCGAATCCGGCATGATCGTTGACCCCATCACATTACCGCCCGATCTGCCCATTGCCAGGGCGCTGGAGTTGATGGAGGAATACAAGATCAGTGGCGTTCCCATCACCCGGGAGGGCAAGCTCGTCGGCATCCTCACCAACCGTGATCTGCGCTTTGAGAGGGATTTGACCAAGCCCATCTCGGAAGTGATGACCAAAGAGAATTTAAAAACCGTGCCAGTGGGAACCAACCTGGATGATGCAGAACTGATGTTCCATCGCCATAAGATAGAGAAACTACTGGTAGTGGATGAAGAGGGCTTTTTGCGTGGACTTATTACTGTCAAGGACATCAGCAAGCGCATCAAATACCCCCGCTCCAGCAAGGATGGCATGGGTCGTCTGATGGTGGGTGCGGCTGTAGGAACCAGCCCCGAGACCATGGACCGGGTTGCGGCTTTGGTGGCGGCTAATGTTGATGTGATTGTGATAGACACCGCCCACGCCCACCAGCGCAAGGTGTTGGATACTCTGGAAAAGGTGAAGCGTGACTATGCCACTGTGGATGTAGTCGCCGGCAATGTGGCGACAGGCGAAGCGGTAAAGGCGCTTTTGGATCGCGGGGCGGATGGTGTCAAAGTCGGGGTGGGTGCCGGCAGCATCTGCACCACCCGGGTGATTGCCGGCATAGGGATGCCGCAGGTGACCGCCATCATGGAGTGTGCAGAGGTGGCGCACAAAGCGAATGTACCGATAATCGCTGATGGTGGGGTAAAGTATTCGGGTGACATTGCCAAGGCGATTGCCGCCGGTGCCGATACCGTGATGATAGGAAATCTGCTTGCTGGTTCCGAGGAGGCTCCCGGTGAGACGATTCTCCTGGAAGGCAGGCAATACAAGGTTTACCGTGCCATGGGTTCGCTGGGAGCCATGATGGCAGCGGCAGGCAGCCGTGACCGTTACTTCCAGGCGGATGTGCGGGAAAGGGATAAGCTTGTCCCAGAGGGTATAGAAGGCAGGGTGCCGTATAAGGGTTCGCTTTCCAATGTGGTCTACCAGTTGATGGGCGGATTACGGTCAGCCATGGGCTATACCGGTTCTCCCGATATTTCCACTCTTCAACAGAATGCTGAATTCGTTCGTATAACGCAGGCAGGGCTTATTGAATCGCATCCTCACAGTGTGACGATTACCAAGGAAGCACCCAATTACGAGTTGCATTAATTGGGATACCTACAGGAGGTAGGATTATGCCTGGAAAGCTGGAATTGCTGCGCAAGGTTCCATTATTAGCGGCATTACCCGATGCACAACTTAGCGACCTGGCTTCCTACCTGAAGGAAAGGCATTTTCGCCGCGGGGAATACATCATCTATGAAGGTGATGAAGGAAATGAGCTATTCATCATCATAGAGGGCTTGGTAAAAGTTACCAAGTTAAATGAGGACGGGCGGGAGAAGATTCTGGCAACGCTGGGCGAAGGTGAATTCTTTGGTGAGTTGGCACTGGTGGATGGGGCGCCGCGCAGCGCCACAGTGCAGACCAAATCAGCGTGTATCATGTATTCGCTGGCGCGGAACGAGTTCATGAACCTGCTCAAACAGGCGCCGGAAGTTTGTTTGTCTATAATCACAGTTCTGGCGCAGCGCTTACGAGAAGCGAATATTCAGATTGAGGACATGACCTTCAAGGATGCCCGATCCAAGCTGGTTAGTCTCCTGCATGAGCTGGCTTCAAAATACGGGAGTCCCACACCGTCCAGCGATAAAGTCCGGCTTCAGCACAAATTCACCCACCAGGAATTGGCGGATATGATTAGTTCAAGTCGTGAAACCGTGAGCCGGCTGATGGGCAATTTGCTGGAAGAAGGATTGATAGAGATGGACAGTGACCATCATTTATTAATAAAGAAGCCCAAAGGTAAATAAAAACTTTTATGGTTGTCTGACAAATGAATTGAGCAGAATGGGAAAATGATTTGAGTAATAAGAAAACAGAGAAAGTGATAATCGTCGGCGCGGGGCTAGCGGGATTAACCGCCGCCGATGTTTTATCATCCGCCGGTATAGATGTAGCAATCTACGAGGCACAATCATTCCCCGGCGGATTGGCATCCACCTTTTATTGCAATGAGTTCTTCGCTGATGCCGGTCCCCACCGTTTTCATACCAGCAACGAACGCATCATGAACTATATAAAAAGCGTGCTGGGAGGGGAGTTTTATAGCATCCACCGTTTTAGTGGAGTCAGGGCATTTAATAACTATCACTCCTGGCCATTAACAATCAAGTCAGTATTTCATCTACCCCTGGGTATCATGCTGAAAGCTGGTGTTGATCTTTTCTTCCGACCCAAAGAAACCGACCAAAGCTTCCGCAGTCATGTAACCAGAAAATATGGCAAAACACTTTATCAGCGTTTCTTCAAGGACTATACAGAAAAGTTTATCAAGCTGGATCCGGCATTTGTTCATTCCGATTGGGCGAAAGGCGGCATGGACCGGGCAATCATAGACAAGCGCATCAAGATGAACAACATTTTGGATATTGCCCGCAGAATGCTCTTTCCCAAGCCGGTGAAGACGGAGTTCATCTATCCAAAGGGTGGCGGCATCGATGTGTTCTCGCGCAGGCTCAGCGAAAAGATAGTGGCACAGGGCGGCTCCATCCATTTGGGCACGAAGGTAAGAGCAAAGCGTCCGGGCAGCGATGGCATGCCGCATGTGCTGGTGGATGGCAAAGAACAGGATGCCGATTTGGTGCTGTGGACGGCGCCATTACCAGAGTTGGTATCAGGGCTTGAGTTGCCCCCAAGCGATTTGAACTATCTGACTACAATCTTCTTTCATGTTATATGTAACTGCCCACCCAAACTACCCTATCAATGGTGCTATTACGGTGGACTGGATGCGATGTTTTGCCGCGTATCTATTAACGCTCATCTCAGCCCCGAGGCGGCGCCCACCGGTAAACATATTCTTACCACCGAGGTTACTGGCATGCCAACTGATGAATTTGTGCGAAACCCTCAGATGCTGAAGGATAAGGTGGTTGCTGATTTACGGGTGGTGGACGCCATTCCTAAAAATGCCGAAATATTGGGCGTGCATGTCATCGTGTTGGATGAGACTTATCCTATTTATACTATCAATTATCAGGAGAATTTATTTAAAGCCATAAGTTCGCTGGACGATTTCCCGACTTATATACCATTGGGCAGAACCGGTTCATTTTGGTATAACAATATGGATCATTCTATAGCCCAAGCCATGCAACAGGCACAGGCAATTGTAAGTGGGAACAAAGGCAAAGCTCAGTTCCAGAGGGAATTTTGGGTGGGTTAACCCCTCCGGAATAAGTCTGGCATTAATCTTTTTATAAATCATAATTCGTAACATACAAAAGCCGCCTACCTCAACATTTATTCTTTTCTCTCATAATAATTATTGCGGTCATTTGCAATTTCAATGATACCGTATATACTATTATTGATGAGCTTTTCCTGACACAAGGGGGGTCTGAAAAGTGAATCGTGACAAGGATTTTTCGCGTCCGCTAAAGATTCTGCTTAGACTTTCGGAAGGACAAGCTACACGGGATCAACTTGCACGGGAATTTGAATGTCACGAACGAACAATTACCAGGAACATAGACACACTTCGTTATGCGGGATTTGAAATAGAAGAGGATTACAATCAGGAGAGAAGGATTTTCTATTTCATTGATGATGAAAGCGTTCTTTCCAAAGTATTCAACCTGAATCCTGCCGAGATGCTGGCATTATTGGTTGCCCAAAGATCATTCTCCAGCTTTTCCCACACCTTCCTCGCCGACGCTTTCAATTCACTAATGGAGCGTATTTGGCAGCATTTGCCTATGCCGACCCGGGAATGGTTTGAATCATTAAAGGGGCATGTTATCTTTCATGGCAGCCAGCTCAACCTTCCTGCCAAATCCAACAAAGTGCTGAACCTGATTCTTGACGCCATAAACCGAAAGATGATGTTGGAGGTTCACTATCTGGATAGGGATGGTGCTGCCACAGAGCGCAACATAAGCCCCATCCAGCTTTTACAAACGCCAAAGCGCATTTATGTAATCTCCTATTGCCATCTGCGCCAGGACATCCGTAATTTTGCTCTGGACAGGATTATCAAAGCTGATTTGACCGGTAAAAGTGCTTATATTCCGATGGATTTTAACTTGCAGGCATACATTGCCGGCGCATTTTTAGCCTATGCCACAGGTCCCACCCAAAAGGTGAAGATCAAGTTGTGGGGCAATGCCCTGGAGATAGCTCGCTGCAATACCTATCATCCTTCCCAACAGTTGGTGGAGGATAAGATTAATGGACATGGATTTTTATCCATGGAAGTTACAGGTTTGGAGGAAGTGTTAAGGATGGTAATAGGGTTTTGCCATGAGGCGGAAGCCCTTGAGCCGATTGAATTGCGAGAACTGGTTAAGAATAGGCTTGATAAAATGAATGCCGTTTATGGCATGAAATGATTCCAAGTTATCGCTTAAACCCTCATAAAATCAAAGATGGTTGCACTTAAGATGGGATTAAGTCCCCTTTTCACCTGTTATAATTCAACATGGATGTAAAAAAAGAACGGTCGGATTTTGCCTACCTGGACAAGGTACAACGCGCCACCAAGCTGCTGGAAGAACTGGGTGCCGATTTTGACCCCAACGATGAGTCGGATAATCCTGCTTGGATTGAAATATCCGGCTGGGGACTGGAAGCTGTTGAAGCCCTACTGGGAGCAGCCTGGTCATCTGATCACCTTCTGATTGTCGCGGTCAACATGCTGGGATGGCGGCGGGATAAAGCAGCAGTGCTACCCTTGGCGGATATACTTATAAATTTAAACGAGCAACACTTTGAAGATCACCTGGAATGGTTATTTACGGCGGCGGCTTTGGTTGACGCCCTAGGCAGGATAGGCGACAAGCGGGCGATACCGGCACTTAACAGACTGCTGGCAGGACTTATAGAGATCGCCGAGAAGGATTTGGAAAAAGAACTGCCAGCTACGGATCTGGCAGAGTCTGTTTTGGCGATTATGCCACAAGATAGCAACAAACTGCTTTATTCCAGCCTGCTGGATGCTTATGAGATGCTGGGGAAAGAATCAACAATTCCTGTCTGTTATATGCTGGGATTACCCTATCCATACCTGGTGGATCAGGCATTGGATTTGCTGCAAAAGTGGGATGTTTTACCCAGTGCCAAACTGCTGAGTATTCTTTTGCAGCAGGGGAGCAAAAAGGCAGCCGGTTTGCTCGGGAAATAACTTGAGGGGGCTTGCTTGGATAACAAACAGTTAATAGTGTCGCGGGTGCAGATAAAACCCGAAGATAATGTAATTAATGATTTTATACGGGCTATGGAACTGGCAGGACTCAAAGATTGCATCCTGCCCGGTAAAGATGTTCTGGTAAAGATCAACCTTTCGTGGGATTTCTTTCTACCCGGCAGCATCAATTCGCCGTGGAGTGTGGAAGCCACAGTCAAGGCGCTTCGTCCGTTATGCCGCAGGTTATATCTGGTAGAGGGTGATCAGGTTTTAGTCAGTGCGAACAAAGCGGCGCGCCTGGTGGATATGGATCGTCTATGCCGGCAGTATGATTGTGAATGGGTGAACATCTCCCGCCTGCCTGCCACCGCCCAAGAGCTTACACCTCCCAGCCCCATCGGTAAAGTTATCCTGCCCGACCTCCTCTCCGAGGTGCAGGTGGTTGATCTTGCCGTATTCAAGACGCACTTCCGTAGCACAATAACGGGCGCTTTGAAGAATCTTTACGGTTTTTTAGATAAAAACAAACATAACTATCATGATCATCTGGATGCCATCATCGCCGACCTGGCTGGCTACATCCACCCGGTTTTCTCCATCCTGGATGGGACGGTTGGGCTGGCGGGGAATGGACCCAAGAGCGGAACGCCGCGCATCGCCAATCTTATTGTGACGTCTGCTGATCCCGTAGCCGCTGACAGTGAAATGGCACGTTTGATGGGATTTAAGCCGCGTGAGATCAGCCATTTGGTGGAATGTGAGAAACGCGGTCTGGGAAGAATCGGACCCGAGGGCGTGCAACTTGCTGGTGACGATGTCCAGCCGGTTGAGCCACCCTTCACCCCTGCTAAGAAGAATATCGTTGCAGTGATAGAATCCGCTATTCGCCGACCCTGGCTGCGCGGTTCCATCTTTGATAAAGCTCTGCTCTTCTTCAGCCGGCGGGGTGCCCAGCTATGGTATCGCATTTGGTATCACTGGCTCAGCGGGCACAAACTCCGCGATGCAGTTCTTTCCCACGCACAATATGGTCCACAGTGGGATTTTCATCCCCGCCGGAAAAAGCTCGCACATCGTGCTGGTTGATTTACCCTTGTAAAATGCTATTATTAATAGGAGGTGATGTAGGATGAAGCGGGCAATTGTTTTTATTAGCTTATCCTTACTATTGTTACCGATTTATGCAGCCGACCCCGGCACTGCATCGGCAGCTTTCCTTAAGATTGTGCCAGACGCGCGCTATGTGGGCATGGGCGAGGCTGGCGTCGCGCTTGCCACCGATGCCAATGCCACCTATTGGAATCCCGCCGGGCTGGGGCTTTTGGGCAAGGCTGAATCACCCAAGGCGGATATCGCATTTTCTCACAACGAATGGCTGGATGATATTCGCATAGAGTATCTTGCCGGGGCTTACCGCCTGGGCGAGATTGGCACATTCGGGCTGGCTGCAACCTACCTCACCATGGGCGATATTCAGGGCTACGATGAGCAGGGCAATCCTACCTCTATGTTCACCAGCTCTGACATGGTTGGCAATTTGAGTTACGGCAGAGAGATCGTCTACGGGTTTTCTGGCGGTGTTACTCTGAAATACCTGCAACAGAAGATAGAAAACGAGTCAGCAGATACTTTCACTGGTGGGGTGGGGCTGCGCTATGATCCGGATTGGTTAAAGGGCTTAAGCATCGCTGCCAGCGGTTCGGAGCTTTTCGGTGAGGCTAAATTCGTTAGTGAAGCCGACCCTATGCCGCAAATCATCCGCTCGGGAATCGCCTACACGCTGCCCATCAACCAGATGAACCGGATCACCGGCGCGGTGGACTATGTGCAGGCATTGGATATGTCCGGACGGGTGAATTCCGGCGTGGAATATGTGTGGAACGAGATGCTTGCCCTGCGCGTGGGTTATAAAGCCGGCTACGACCTGTTCGGTCTTACTGCCGGGTTGGGGCTTGCCCACAATTTTGGTGCACTGCATGCCCGTCTGGACTACGGCTTTGGAGCTTCCAGCGAGTTTGGCGATGTTCACCGCATCTCTGCTGGTGTTGGATTTTAAAAACATTCTATTTAGATAAGGATCATGCTATGAGAATTGCCTTGATAACGCTACTGTCCCTTGTTGTGCTGCTGCTGATCCCTTCACAAGTGGTGGCAACCGAGCTTGCAGGAATTTATGCCACGCCATGTCCGCTAAATCTTTCCTCACCACCAGCCGCCTGCACCTTCATCGGCGTGCCCGAAGGTTCCAAGATCAAGATTTACGACATGGCAGGGAGAAAAGTCAAAGAGCTGGACGGCATCGTATGGGATGGGCGCAACGCGGATGGCGAGCTTGTCTCCAGTGGAACCTATGTGTTCAGGGTGACGGCACCCGATGGCGCCAAATTCACCGGAAAGCTTGCCATAGTGAAGTGAATGCCCCATTGCTGACCTGGTGTTTGATGAGCCTGCTGAGCGTGGCACCTATTCATGTTAAATCCGTCAACCTCCCCACAGAAACCGATGTGACCAAAGTGGTTGTGATGACTGACAAAGTAGTTATCCCCCAGGTTGAGCTTGTCGGTGCAACTCTCTATCTTGAATTGCCTGGAATCAAAAATCCAACATTAATCACTTTACCATCGCCTTCTGGTTTAATCTCAGGCTTAAAATGGGATGCAACCAAGGGTAAATTCACGCTGGCTGTTGATCTCACTCCACTAACCGGATCTTACAAAGCGTATAGTGTCTCATCTCCTCCTGCGGTGATTCTGGAGGTGCGACCGAAGGCAGAGGTAAGAGCAACCACCGAGCCGCGCGTAGAGCCGCCACCCATTAGCGAATTTTATGTGGCAACCATGGGCAGAACACTCCTGCTGGATGATGATGATGGCATAGATAATGGCAACCTTTCCGCCGGGGTGGATGTGGACTGGTGGTATCAGCGCCCCATGGTCTATATGAAGAAGGAATATGAATCCTTTATCGTAAAGACGGGCACCCATCTTCCGCCCGCCAGTCTGCTCGCCCAATACGATACAGTGATATATTACTCCGGTTGTGATCAGGTTCCCTTGCTGCTGGAAGATGCTGACACAGCTTCACTCAAACAATATGTGAGTAATGGCGGACATCTGCTTATGTTCTGCCAAAACCTGTTGGGGGTGCCGGCAGGTATAGCATTCATCCGCGAGACAATCGGCATGATCAGTTTCAAGGAGGATACCTGCATCAAAGGGATAAAGGCATTGCCACCTCTTGGTGATCTGGTCAAGCAAGACCTAAATCTGTTGAACGACTATCGTCCCATTGGGAACTGGTCGGACGGATTTAAACTTGACCCGAATCGCAAGGATACAATAGGACTGGTAGGCAGCACCTGCGATGACTGGCTCTACAGCGCGGTGGGGAACTACAGCAAAGGTAGGATTGTCATCGCCACATTTGCACAGGAAAACCTGAGCAATAATCTCGTCAGGATGTATGTGATCAAGGCATTGTTGCAAGAATTATGGGCGAAAAGCGATTAAAATTGTGATTAAGGTCACAAATAAATGTAATTGTAATACATATGATAGTAATATACTGATACTCGGAGGTAGAGATGGAAGATTTTCGCGATAAACTGGAAGCGGATGATTCCAAGTTCCTCAAGTTCTTGACTAACATTATTCCCGGTTATGGCGGTTACCGGGATAGAGAGATGCGGAGGGTGGCAGACAGGCTCCTGCGCGATGCCATACTGGAGCGCCTGAAGCCCGCCGAGAGGTCGCTGATCGCATTTAGCGGCAAGCTCAATCCAATCAGCGAGGGCAAACTCCTTACTGCGGTTAATTCCGTCTCCAAGCGTCTGGAGACCCTCTCCGACCGTTTGCGCTTTGCCAGTTACGGTTATACAGGTGCTTTTGCCGCCATCAAGATAGTGCCCGAAAAACTTGACCAGCTTTATATGTTTGATGAAGCATTGGTTACCAAGGCAGAGGCGGTTTCTTCAGCGCTGGCGGGCAGCCCGGCGGATTTGCAGGCAGCCCTGGATGCCGCCGGCTTGGCGCTTGATGAGTTTGAAAAAGCCCTGGATCAAAGAGAAAAACTACTCATGGAGGGATAAAAGATGCCCAGAATATTTGATGTTTTGTCGTATGACGAATACGATCCCAACTATATGGTGGCAAGGGTGCCCGAAACAGGTGCCGCCGACATCCGCATGGGTAGTCAGCTCATCGTGCGCGAAGGGCAGGTGGCGGTGTTCTACCGGGATGGGAAATCGCTGGATACCTTTGGTCCCGGAAGGCATACCCTTACTACAGGCAACATCCCCCTCCTTACCGGTGTCCTTTCTGGGCTTTTGACCAGCGGCAACACCCCATTCCAAACCGAGGTGTATTTCGTTTCCATCAAGCCGCACCGGAATCTGAAGTGGGGGACATCCGAGCCAGTCGTGTTCCGCGATAAAGAACTGGATATGGTCAGGTTGCGAGCTTTTGGTAATTACAGCCTGGTGGTGGAAGAGCCAAGCCTGTTCGTGGGTAAAGTCGCCGCTGCGCGTGGAGCGGTTAACACCCAGGATATGGAAGGCATCCTGCGCGCAAGCATTATCAACCACTTCATGGATACCATGGGCGAGGTGCTGACCACCATCCTGGATTTGCCTCAGCACTACGAAGAGTTGGGTGTATCGCTTAAAGGTCGCATCGCCCAGGATTTTGCGGTTTACGGGTTAAAAGTAACCGATTTCTTTATCCAGGCAATCACACCGCCACCCGAGGTAGAGAAGCAGATGGACGAGCGCGCCGGCATGGGTGCCGTAGGCGATATGAACCGCTATATGCAGTTCAAGGCAGCCAAGGCAATGGAGGAAGCGGCAGGCACCGAAGGCAGCGGCATGGGCGTGGGTCTGGGCATGGGTGCCGGCATGGGCATGGGTATGGGCATGGCGGGCACCATAGCATCCACCATGGCGAGTGCGGCGCAGCAGGGACAGAAGCCGGCTACCGGCGGCGTAGCGTGTCCCAAGTGCGGGACGGTGAATCAGGCGGGGGCGAGGTTCTGCAATAACTGCGGAACCAGCCTGGCAACAGCCGGTCCGGTTACCTGCCCCAACTGTAAAACGGTGAATCCGACAGGTTCAAACTTCTGCACCGATTGCGGAACAAAACTGGGTTAGACGACTATCAAATACTTCAGGGTGGTTTTAAAACCACCCTTTCTTTTTAAAATAGACAAGCATCCCCAAAGAAATCATTATCATCACAGCGAAAATGAGCCAGAACCCAAGTGGTTCATCGGAGAAGGGTATAATACGAAAATTCATGCCGAACATGCCGGTGATTACCGTTAAAGGCAGCATGATGGAGGCGAACACGGTCAGGACTTTCATCACTTGGTTCATGCGGTTGTTAATGCTTGAAAGGTAGGCTTCCATCAGGCTATTCAGAGTATTGCGTAGATTGTCTGTGATGAATAGGATGCGGTTCAGATCGTCGTAGATATCGCGGAAGAAAGGGAGGCTGGAACCTTTGATCAGCGCGAATTCACCCCTGCCTAGCCTGCCAATCACATCGCGCTGCGGCAGAATGATCCTATTTAATACAGAAAGTTCTCTTTTATATTTGAAGATGTCTTTAAGCTCATCATTGCTGCTGCGGTTTATTACTCTTTCCTCCAGCTTTTCTATGGCATCTTCAAAGTTTTCCACCTCCGGCAGGATTTTTTCCACGATCTTGTCTATTATCATATGCAAAAGCATGTCTGGTCCGCGGGAATATAGTTCGGTAAGTGCACCCATACGTTCCCATACATCATTCACAGGTTTGCTGGACATGCTTCGGTAAGTAATAAGATAGTCGTTACCTAAAAAGAAATCAATTTCCTCCACCAGGAATCGTTCATATTCGGCAGGGGGATTAATCCTGATGGTTTGAATAACCATATATAGATAGGTCTGGTAGTCATCAATCTTGGGCAGACCATTAAAGGTGATGCAATCCTCTACTGCCAGCGGATGAAAACCGGCGGTAACTGTAAGGAACTCTATCTCCTCCATGGGGGGTGTCTCAAAATCCACCCATATGAATCCACCACGCTTTTGCCACAGTTGGGTGACATCAACTATCCCTTTCGCGGTGACAGGATTACCGTCGGTTGTAAGCCCCAAAGCGCGAATCATTTGTTCCTCCTAAACTCGTGGCAGGTGTTTTTCCACATAGGCGATTACCTGGTCACGGTTCCCGCTAAAGTGGATGTTAAAGCCGCGGAAAGCGTCCATGCGGCTGGGACGGTCAAAGGTGGAGAGCATCAAACCCCGCTTGTCAGCATAGAAGCTGCGGAATTCACCCCATCCCCGCTTGACCAGCCTGCCTATGCGCCGCATTTCCACTCCATCATCAGAAATGGTGTATCTGGTGGGAAAAAAGTAGGATGACAGACTGCCGAAAAGGAATAATGCTCCCAATGCGACCATATACCACTCATAAGTCCAGAACCAAATTCCAGCAAGCACCAGCAGGATGAAGACCAGGACCGAAATACCCTGTGCCCTCTTTTCCAGGAAGGGAAAACTTCTCCAACTTAGTATCGGTGCGGGTGCTGAGGAAGTATCGGTAACAGGAGCAGAAGTGGTTTCCATCACTATTCCTCAGGGAGGCGGTTGGGATCCCACACCCGCAATCTCTGCGGCGGGCGTGCTATTTTCGGCATGTATCCGGCTTTGACCAGGGCATTCAGCATATCTTCGTAGCCATCCCGTCGCACCGCCCATACGCTGGGACTTATTTGTTTGATCAAGCTGGCGGCAACAGCGGGTAGATGCAGGACTTCATCCATGAGGTCGTCGCTCTGCGATATGAGCAGGAACGCCGGCATGAATTGCAGCCTGCCATAGCGATCCATCCAGTTCTGCAAGGTGTATTCCACCGATTGAGGGAGTGGCTGTCGTGAGTGCCTGCGCAGAAACTCCAGCAGTTGCTCCTTCGCCATGCCCGATTCCAGCGCCCGCTGCACCGAATCCCTCGTCAGCTTATAACGATAGACCGAATCCTGTGCTGTCAAATCGGCGATGCGCTCCAACTGCCAACGCTCGGCAAGCTCCATCTCTTTTGGCGCAATCACCGAGAAATCAGCCTGAATTATCAAATCGTTATCATAAGCAGGTTTAGAGCTTTCGGCTGGGTTAAGGATGGATATGCCAAAAGGGGTCAGGTGGATGCTGACGGGATCGCCGCCTATCTCAATCGCACCGCAGAGGAAGAGGAAGCGCCACGACATTTTCAGGTTATCGGCTCCGGGTATTTCAGCAACGATCTCCTTGACTGATGCGGGTGTCCTCCAGCCATCGTTCAGGCACATGATAAGGCGCGATGCCAGCGGCAGTGCCAGCGAGAGCGGTCCGTGATCCATGGCGATGTGTATAAAATCAAGCGCACGATCCCTTGGGGTCAGGTTAAGCCAGGGGAAGATGGCACGCGTGGTGCGCATGGTCTCGCCCACTGGGCTGATGATGCCGGTATAGCTGCCCAGTTGCTCAAGCCAGAATAGCTCCTCCTCCGGATTATAATAATTGGGCTCATCCTGGGGGATGTCCAGCAGCTCGGTGAGTTCGGTGCGCACGCGCTTGAAGAGCCTGCCCTGCCCAGTTAGGCGCAGACGCTTTCGTGCGCACAGGCTTGCCAGGGTGAGGAAATTGCGATAGAAGGTTTCTCCTCGGTTTCGCACATTCTGCCGCTGCGGCGATGGCTTGAGGATTTTCTCAGCTATTTGCTGGTGGAATTCTTCTGCAAGTACCGGGCGAAGCTCAGCAGGAATGACCAGACGCCCCTCGCCGGGACCATTGGGCTGTGGCAGCAGTAAACCGGAAAGCATAAGCTCATCAAGGGTGGCGGGATCAGGCTCATCAGTGATGGGCAATTCGGGCAGGAATGGCATAGTCGCCATGACCTCCAGCCACAGGCGGTTGCGTGCTTTTATGCTCAAACCGGCTATGTTCCCAATAAATTGGCTTTGGGTGATAAGCCGTGGCAACTCCCGTAAAAGCTCTGCCTTGCTGGTCATATCCCCCACATAACCCAGGTGCTCTGCTATATGCCTGAGGATGTCAACCGGGATGTAATTAAGTGATTCGCTGATGGTGGGAGTTACTTTAGCCACATTACTTCCTTTGCAGGGATGCGTTTTACATTGGCATAGAATGCCTGTTGGAGCAGAGCGGGATCGAACCGCCGGCCTCATCCGTGCGAGGGATGCGCTCTCCCAGCTGAGCTACTGCCCCGTGATTATCTGCAAATTATAGCCTTTGTGCCTTCCCAACTCAATAGAATTGATTGATTTAGCTGTATTATGAGAGAATAATGGTAATTAGAAACCATCTGGAGGAAATGTTGAAAGCACATCGTTTAGTCTTATTCTTTCTTTTACTGCCGATCTTTATCACATTGGCATGTCAGACAGAGTCTCCAAATGAACCAACCCAGCCCATCATTCAAAAAATCGCCATTTATGGTGACAGCCGCACCGGCGACGACATCCATCAACAGATAGTCAACTTGATGTTGGAAAAGGAGCCGGAGGCGGTGTTCCATACCGGCGACATGGTGGAAGATGGCAATAATCCCAATGATTGGCTGACATTTGACAATATAACCCGTGATTTGCAAGAGAGCGCTCAATTTCACCCATGCCTGGGCAATCATGAAGCCGAATCGCCGTTCTATTTTGCCTATTTTGGAATACCGGAAAGCATGCGCTGGTATTCCGTTAATCATTTTGGAATTCACTTTGCAGTGCTGGATAGCAACTGGGCGATTGGCGTCGGCTCCGATCAATACAACTGGCTGGTGAATGATCTGGCTAACAGCCAAAGCGATTTCAAGGTGGTTATCCTGCACCATCCTATCTACTCCGTCACCCGCGAAGATCCGCTTTACAATCAGCTGCAAAGCACACTTGTTCCGGTGTTCCAACAAAATAATGTCCGCATAGTCTTCTCGGGGCATGAGCATAACTACGAAAGGTTTTATAACGCCGGTATTTACTACATCGTTACCGGTGGCGGCGGCGCACCGTTGTATGATAAAACGCTGGACAATCCCAGACTGCAAGTGTTCATTATGTCCCATCACTATTGCTTCTTAACTTATGACGGGGAAAACTTGACCGTAAGAGTCTATGATAACGGGGACAGTCTATTAGATCAGTTCACCATCAACGCTAATTGAAATTGATAAAGTGAAGAGGCTGAATCATCAGCCTCTTTTTTTACTCAGCACTTTATCAGTCCCATATCGGCTTACCGTCCACCGGTTCGGGCGGTTCCACACCCATCATGCGCAGCACTGTGGGCGCGATGTCCACGATGGCTATATCACCGGCAAGCGGGCGGTTGGCAAAGAACACACCCTTGGTGATGTCCGCATCCAGCGAGCAGAGATCGGCTGGCTACAGCTTGGGGATGTCACCGAGGTTTGACTACCAGTTTCCATCAAATAAATTGATTGATTTTTTATTTATTTGATAAATATTCCTGGATAGTGGTATGATTTTCAATAAATGGTTCTTGAGGTAATACTCTGTTGAAAAAGTTAGGATTTCAATAAACCACTTTTATAAAGGAGTATCTATGGGAAAGAGAATAGTACTTGTTCTGGTAGCTCTGCTGTTTCTTCTTCCTATTCAGAGCCAAGCCGAAACAACTGATGAGCAGACTCCAACAAAACCCGTCCATCAGTTTGTCATATATGGCGACACTAGAACCGGTCACGAAATCCATAAGCAGATCGTTGCGTTAATTCTGGAAAAGAAGCCTGAGGCAGTTTTTCACGTGGGTGATATGACGGGTGATGGCAGGACTCCCAGCAACTGGGATAGATTTGAGAAAATCACCAGGGATCTCCAGGAAAGAACAGAGTTCTTCCCGTGCCTGGGGAACCATGAGCACGAGTCCCCGCTATATTTCAGCTACTTTGGGATTCCGGTAAGCGATCGGTACTATTCAGCGGATCGCTTTGGAATCCACTTCATAGTTCTTGATAGCTGCTGGCCCATTGATAGCGGCTGGATCCCTGATTGCGGCTGGCCCTTTGTTGGCTTCTGGCCCTTTGTTAACAGCTTGCCCTTTACAGAAAGTACCCGCCAATACAACTGGCTTGTAAAGGATTTATCAGAACACGCCAGCGATTTTAAGGTGGTCATCCTCCACCATCCTCTCTATTCGACAAGTTGTATCTATTCATCATGTAATAAACGCGTGCTTGATGAGCAGTCAAGGAATTCCCTTATTAAAGTTTTTCAGCAGTACAAAGTCCGAATTGTATTCAGCGGGCATGAACACAATTACGAACGGTTCTATGTTGACGGGATTTATTATGTGGTAACCGGTGGTGGAGGTGCCCCGCTTAAAGGAGAGTTAGGTCCTAAAAAGCTATATACTAAAAATCCAGAGAGTATGAAGGTCCCGCATAAATTCTTAAAGAGCTATAACTTCTGCTATTTGACTTATGACGGCAAAGAGCTCACAGTACAGGTTTATGATGATAAAGGTGATCCCATAGATAACTTCTCTGTAACTGCTAATAAAACCAAGTAAATAAAAAAGAGCTGGTTTACCAGCCCTTTAACTCATCACCTCATTAATCCCATATCGGTTTACCGTCCACCGGTTCGGGCGGTTCCACACCCATCATGCGCAGCACTGTGGGCGCGATGTCCACGATGGCTATATCACCGGCAAGCGGGCGGTTGGCAAAGAACACACCCTTGGTGATTCCCGCATCCAGCGAGCAGTGATCGGCTGACCATAACTTCATATTATCCTCGCACACATCCTTGGGGATGCCCCCCAGCGAGGTCTGCCAGCTTACGCGGTAGCCATCTTCATAGCCCATCACCATATCCGGCGCCAGAGCTTCACGCGCGCCCCTGTATATCTGATTACCACGGAACGCGCTGCGTAATGGCTTGATGCCGGTCACCGGATCCACATAGTCCTTCATCTTCGCAATAATCTCGTCGCAGAGCTGGTCATGGTCGGCATCGGCAACGACCCCTTCGGGACCGTTCTTCTGCATATTCAGGTAAATCTGCCCCAATCCCAGGGCATAAGCCCGGGTGCGGCTCCAATCCACGCTGTCAAAGAATTTGCCCTGTCCGCTAAACAGGTCGTCCAGGTTGTAATTCTCGGTAGACTGTCCCTTAAGCATCATGTAGCCTTCGCGCACCAGCCAGGTGTTCAGGTTCACGCCGCGGCGGAAGGGATGAAAGCCGTGGTCAGAGAGCACCATCAACACATCGTCCTTGCCCAGGCGGTTCAGGTGTTCGCCCACCACCTTGTCGGCAAACTGGTAGATGCGCAGGATGGCGTCACCGTTCTGTGCCGCTTGCACCGGGTCGTAGCGCGGGCTTTTGGGGTCAATGTGGCGCCACATCACATGCTGGATGCGGTCGGTCGCCGAGAAAACCGATACATAGAGGTCGGCGTTGATGTTATCGGCACAGTGGTTGACTATGGTGCGGCGCATCTCCTCGGTGAAGAAGACATCCTCCAGATACTGGCTGTCGGTCAGGCGCTCTTCGGCGTGGGCCATGGTGTCGGTCTCCCAGCCACGGGTGCGGTAAAGCCCCAGCTTCTCCTTGAGCTCTGCCGACCAACCGCGCGGCTCAGAGAGTGGGATGGGGCAGTAGGATGGGTGAAAATCCAGCGGGGAGAGATAGATGCGCAGCGGTTTTATACTATGGACATGAAAGCGCCCGATGCCCACGATATCCACCAATGAGGTCATGGGGAAGCGGGCGGTGAACCAGTCGGACCAGGTGCCTTCTTTGACCGATTGCTTTTCGCCGGAGAAGTTGATGATCACGGAATCGCCGGAGATTTCAAAATCAACAGGCAGAGCCACATGAGTGAACTGGTTGCTGAGAAAGTTGATGGGACCTTCCACAAAACTAACTGCGCGCTTGCCCATCAGCCGCAGCCGGTTGATGATGCCGCCCATCTCGGAGCTGCCCAACTCCTTCTCGGCGGCGTCCTCGGCGAAGAAGTGGTAGGTGCCTTGCGTGCTGCGGATGTCCGGCATGCCCAAGCCCACCAGCAGATGTCCTCCGGGAACCGGATCGGGTGGCACCGTTACGGGCGCCTGAAATACACACACCGGATAACCGGCACGGGCAGCGGCGGTCCAAAAGGCGGTTCCGGCACGATTATTGTGTAGTATTGGCGGTCGGATGGGGATGGTGTCGGCGAAGAATTTTGGATTGATGCGGCTTATCTGCGCCATCTCCGGGCGGTGGGTGGACATATAGCAGCGCAGGAAATCATATATGCCGTGCCGCCCGGGGTTACCGCCTATAGCAAAACTGGACCAGGCAACCGGTGATTCCGGGGGGATGGTGGACATGTTGCGTGCATAGCCGCCAGCTTTGCGTAGTTTATCAAAGTTGGGGAGCTTGCCCTCCGCCATCCACGGCTCCATCAGATAGGGGGAAAGCCCGTCAAACCCCAGCACGAAGATCTTTTTGCCCAGGCGGCGCTGGGTGCAACCGGTCAGGCTTAAGCCCAGGGCGCTGGCAGCGCCCACCGCCAGCCCGCCCATTGCCATGCGGCGGATAAACTCGCGGCGGTTGATACCTTTGGAATTAGCCATTTACTACATCCCTCTATAGAAAATCTCATCATTATAACAGGAACGAGGGGACAAATCTTCCTCAAATGTGGATTGAATAACCTCACCCCAACTTTTACATATCTTGTAGGGACGGACATTAATGTCCGTCCTACAAAAAAGATAGTTAACTGGATGATGTCATACTGTAAGGGCAGGCTGCGACAAGAATGTCGCAGCTACCAAATATATATGATTTGTAGCCACGCCGCCCACGGCGTGGCATGCATAATGTAACCACCCACCCACCGAGCCGAGGGCGGCTCGGTTACACATAGGATAAATTAGATAGCCACCACATTCTTGTCGTGGCTGGATATCTCATTCAACTATCTTTAATCCGTTTTTTTATTCGATTTCAATGATCAGATGTTGCGGCACAACCTGAAGGTGGTGCCATACCAAACCTCACCCCCTGCCCCTCTCCGATTTCAGAGAGGGGCGTTTCGTCCATGTGCTGCTAATCATTAAGGTTAAATGCAAGCGCCAAATTCCATTCCAACACACCGTAAGTGTCATTGCGAGGAGCGTAGCGACGAAGCAATCTCCCCAGTTTATTCCACTCTTCATAAATCTGTGCTTTTTTTCACAAAGTTTCCCCCAAATCTGCTACACTTGAATACTCCCTTTTTAACGAATTTCCAGAAGGGTCAATATTTCCTAACTTGCTGATATCTAAAGATATATCTAAAAGGAGGCTATAGCTAAAGTGGCTGGAAAATTAACTGAAGTGCGCTGGCACGGGCGCGGCGGGCAGGGCATCAAAACCGCCTGCATGATGCTCGCCGAAGCGGCATACATGGGTGGCAAATTCGCCCAGGGGTTCGCCGACTTCGGTCCCGAGCGTACCGGAGCACCGATTCGCGGCTTCACACGAGTATCCGATAATCCCATTACTTTGCACTGCTTTATTGCCAACCCCGATCTGGTTATCATCGTGGACGACACCCTGATAGAGATGGGCGGACTTACCGATGGTTTGGTGCCGGGGGGCAAGGTTCTCATCAACACTTGCAAAACCAAGGCGCAAATAGCCAAGGACTTGGGATTACCCGAAAGTCAAATCTATGTGGTGGATGCAACCCGCATCTCCATAGACACCATGGGGCGGGCGGTTCCCAACGCACCAATGATGGCGGCGCTTATCAAAGTTACAGGCATCGTGGATATGGCGGCAGCCAAGGAAACACTCTCGCATAAATTCTCCGGCAAAGTGCTGGAGGGCAACTATGCCGCCATGGATAGAGCCAGTACGGAGGTGGCTTAGCATGGCTAACGAGAAATACACCGAACTTCCCATCGGGGGGATGATCGTAAAAGCAGGCAATGCCGAGGAATACAATACCGGTTCCTGGCGGGTCAAACGCCCGGAGTTTGTTCCCGAATACTGCATCAAGTGCGGATTTTGCTTCATCTACTGCCCCGATAGCGCCGTGGACTTCAGCGACGGCGAGTCGGTCAAGTTTGATTTACTCCATTGCAAGGGTTGCGGCGTTTGTGCCCAGGAATGCCCGGGCAAGAAAATTGAAGGCGTTACACATAAAGCCATAGTGATGAAACTGGAATCGGAATGTGGCGCCATAGGGGCGGTGAGCCCGACATGCAACGTAAAATAATGACAGGTAATGCCGCTGCCGGCTTTGCCATGAAGCAGATCAACCCGGATGTGGTGGCAGCCTATCCTATAACCCCGCAAACCGAGTTGATGGAAACCTTCTGCCAGTTCGTGGCGGACGGCGCAGTTAATACCAATCTGGTCTGCGTGGAATCCGAGCACTCGGCACTCTCTGCATGTGTTGGAGCATCAGCAGCTGGTGCCCGCGTCATGACGGCAACCAGCGCCAACGGCTTTGCCCTGATGTGGGAAGTCGTCTATATTGCGGCAAGTCTGCGCACCCCGGTCATCATGACGGTGGTCAACCGTGCGCTTTCGGGTCCCATCAACATCCACTGCGACCATTCCGATACCATGGGTGCCCGCGATGCAGGATGGGTGCAAATCTACTGCGAAAACAGCCAGGAAGCTTACGATACAGTCCTGATGGCAGTGCGCATCGGCGAGAATCCCAAGGTCATGCTTCCGGTGATGATCATGTATGACGGATTCATCATCAGCCACACCATGGAAGTGCTGGAGGTTCTGGATGACGATGTAGTGAAGAAGTTCGTCGGTCAATACCAGCCCGAGCACTATCTGTTGGACATAAATCATCCCATCACAGTCGGTCCGTTGGATTTCCATGATTACTATTTTGAGCACAAGCGGCAGCAGGTTGACGCCATGGATGAAGCCAAACGCGTAATCCCGCAGGTAGAGGATGAATACTTCAAGCTGAGTGGCAGGCGCTATGGCTATTTTGAGGAATACAAGCTCGCAGACGCCGAATATGCCATCGTGGTGATGAGTAGCACGGCAGGCACCGCCAAGCCCATCGTGGATGAACTGCGTGCCCAGGGCGAGAAAGTCGGTTTGCTGCGTCCCAGAGTATTCCGTCCCTTCCCGGCGGCGGAGATGGCAGCGGCTTTGTCGCACCTAAAGGGCATCGCCATCCTTGACCGCGTGCACAGCTTTGGCGGCTATGGCGGACCGCTCTTCACCGAAGTCCGCAGCGCTTTAGCTGGGCTTCCCAAAGTTCCACCCAGCATGGGATTTGTCTATGGATTGGGTGGCAGGGATACCGACCTTAACCAAATTCGTCATGCTTTTGCCCAGGCAAAGAAAGTTGCTTCGGGTCAGGGCGTTGGCTCTATTGAATATCTTGGCGTGAGAGAGTAAGGGGGAGATAACAATGGCAAATTTAAAAGAACTGGCTAAAAAAGTCCCCGAGCGGCTTACCGGTGGACACCGGCTTTGCGCCGGCTGCGGCGCTTCCATCATCGTGCGCCAAGTGTTGCTGGCATGTGATTATCCGGTGGTTTGTGCCAACGCTACCGGTTGTTTGGAAGTCTCCACGACGATCTATCCATATTCAGCCTGGCGCAACAGCTGGGTTCACTGTGCATTTGAAAATGCAGCTGCCACCTGTTCAGGTGTGGAGGCAGCTTACAAGGCTCTTAAGAAGAAGGGTAAGATCAAGGAAGATTTTCGCTTCATCGCCTTTGGCGGTGACGGCGGCACCTACGATATCGGCATCCAATCGCTTTCCGGCGCCATGGAGCGCGGGCATCGCATGCTCTATGTTTGTTACGATAACGAGGCATACATGAACACCGGTGTGCAGCGTTCCGGCAGCACGCCACGCGGCGCCAATACCACTACCAGCCCAGCCGGTAAACAGAGCTATGGCAAGAAGGAATACCCCAAGGACCTTACCGGTATCCTGGTAGCGCACCGCATCCCCTATGTGGCGCAAACCACCGCGGCGAACTGGGCGGACCTTAACCGCAAGGTAGCCCATGCCATGGAAGTGGATGGACCGAGCTTCATCAACATCATTCAGCCGTGCCAACTGGGGTGGAAATATCCCATGGAGCTGACGGTGGAAATGTCCCGCCTGGCAACCATGTCGTGCTTCTGGCCCCTCTACGAAGTGATAGATGGCAAGTGGAAGCTCAACTACGACCCCAGGGATAAGAAGATACCTGTGGTGGAATGGATGAAATGGCAGGGGCGCTTCAAGCACCTGTTGGGCAACCAGCCGATATTGGATGAGATTCAGGCGGAGGTGGACAAGCGTTGGGAGGAGCTGAAGAAGAAGTGTGAAGCTGTCTGATAGTGATTCGTCGAAAAAAAGGCATACTCTTTATGGGTATGCCTTGTTTATTTCCTAAAAACTCTTGACACAGGATTTTTTTTTGTTACGATGATTTCAGGTAGAAAACCATAAAGGAGGATTATTATGAAAAAGGTTTTAGTAGTTCTGGCTGTTCTCGTGCTTGCCGGCTCTGTATTTGCAGCTCCCGGCGGCATAATTGGATCAGGATTCAGCTTTGGTGTGGTTAGAGGTGTAGATCATGACTGGACTGACAACAATATCTGGATGACCACAGCCGTTGCCAACAACTGCCAAATCGGCAAGTTTGATGCCGTCTCTCATGCTCAAGTAGGTAGCTGGGTGACTGCAGCCGGTCAGTATTGGTGCTTTGACTGCGGTTATGGTTACATCTATAATGGGACCACCTCTATCATCCTTGCGGATCAGAACTCCCCCCGCATGAAAGTCTACAACCCGACCACCGGCGCCAGCCTGGGCACCTTGCCCAACGCCTTCCCTGAGTATTCCTATGATGATGGTATAGGTGTTTATGCCGGAACCGCCATCACCCTTACCAACCTGTGGGCGACGAGCTACAACGGCAACCCGGTGAAGAAGAGCGATTATCCCTGCACCACCTGGACCTCTTTTGGCACAACTCCGGCAACACCAACTATGGGTTGTGCCTATGGTTGGAATAAAGTGCTGGTAGTTACAACTTCGCCCGGTTATACCATTTACTGCTTCGATGCCACCACTGGAACTTTGGATTACACCTGGCCTTTAATCGCTTGGCCCGGCTATCTGATGGGAATGGCTGCCGGTCGTGTGGATGCTGTCGGTAGCGACGAATCGGTCTTTATCGCTATCTTCTCACCTTCCAACAGCATATATGAAGTTGAGATCGGTGACATTTCTGGGAACCCAAGAGTAGTTCCCACCTCTCTGGGTATGATCAAGAGTGCCTATAAGTAAGAAATCGTAACAATAGAGAAGGAAGGCGTTTGCCTTCCTTTTCTTTTTCCCTCCCTTGCCCTCAGCAGCAAAAAGCGTTAAAATAACAGACTATGGATAGAATCACCCAGATCAAAGCTGCCCGGGCAGGAACAATCACTTCGCAAGTGGGAGTCGCCGCATCTTACGAAGGCATCAACCCGGGGGCGTTGGCGGAACTTATCGCCGCCGGCAAAGCGGTTCTCCCCTGTAATCTCCTTCGCGGCACAGCCCATCGCGAAATCAAGTCCTATGCCATTGGCAAGGGTCTATCCATCAAGGTAAATGCCAACCTGGGCGCCAGCCCCGAGGATTATTGCCTTTCGGCGGAGTTGGACAAGCTCAAGGCGGCAGTGGATGCCGGCTCACATGCCGTCATGGACCTTAGCTGTGGCGGGGATATTGATCTGGTGCGTAAACGGGTGATAGAGGAATCCCCGGTCATGGTGGGCAGCGTGCCCATATATAACGCCGTCGCCAGGGCGCTCTCCGAGCATCGTGAGCCGGAGGATATCACCCCCGATGAGATGTTTGCCGCCATAGAAAAGCATGCCCGGGATGGCATAGATTTCGTCACTGTGCACTGTGGGGTCACCCGTCTCGCAGTTGAGCGCCTGAAGCAACAGGGGAGAATCGCGGATATCGTCAGCCGCGGCGGCAGTATACTGGCGGCATGGATGGAACGCAATGACGCCGAAAATCCCCTCTATGCCCAGTATGACCGTCTGCTGGAACTTGCCCTGCGTTATGACCTGACACTGAGCCTGGGTGATGGCATGCGTCCCGGCTGCCTTGCGGACGGCAGCGACCGTGCCCAACTGGAGGAGCTAATTGTTCTAGGGGAACTGGTCAAGCGGGCGCGGGAAGCCGGTGTGCAGGCAATGGTGGAAGGACCGGGGCATCTCCCGCTGGATCAAGTCAAAATGAACATAGAGCTCCAAAAGGCATTGTGTGATGAAGCGCCTTTCTATGTGCTGGGACCGCTGGTCACCGATATAGCCCCTGGCTACGATCACATTACCAGCGCCATCGGTGGTGCACTTGCCGGCTGGGCGGGAGCGGACTTCCTTTGCTATGTGACGCCGGCTGAACACCTCAAGCTGCCCGATGTCCACGATGTGCATGAAGGAGTGATTGCCGTCCGCATCGCCGCGCACGCGGCAGAACTGGCGCTGGGCAGGCAAAGCGCCTGGGATTGGGATAATGCCATGGCGCGTGCCCGCAAGGCGCTGGATTGGAAGCGACAAATTGAGCTGGCTATAGACCCGCCACTGGCAGCCAAACTGCGCGCCCAAAGCAAGCAGAAGGATGGCGACCCGTGCAGCATGTGCGGAGAACTATGTGCCATGCGCATGTCGGAACGGGCATTGGGGAAGAAAGATCCATTGCCGGAAGAATAGACGGACAATCAATCGGACAACGATTAAGTTTGATAACACATCTACTTACGATTACCCTCGCGGCGACGGCTCCATCGCTTAGTGTTCATCCCGCGGATGTCTATGTGACTTCATTCACGGCGGATGGCATAAGTTGGGATGAGTTCTCCTTCACTGTTCGCATTCCCATTAGTCGTGAATACGCCAATCCCGGCAGGGTCACCATCAATCTTTATGATGTAGAGAATTCCACGCTGGCGGTTAATCAACTGTTGTGGCAGGCGCCATTGGATGCCGATCTCTCCCAATTGCCGTTTGTCTTGGTTCATTGCCGGGAGGTGTTTCCCAGCGCCGTCAAAGCCACCCGTGCCGAGGTTTGGATCCTTCCGGGCGATCCCCGACCGCAAGCGCAGGCGAATATTTCGGTGCCTCTTAAGCACTATCAAACCGCGGGATCGTATCAATTGCCTGTTGGTGGCTGGTGGAATTTGATCAGCGAAGAAAATGTGCTGGATTATGGTAGTTACCAATCCCTGGTTGAGCGTTATTCCTTAAATTTCGTTAAGCGTGCCAGCGATGGGTTGATGTATCAGGGCAGAGTGAACGAACTTTTGGATTATGTCGGATATAACCAGCCGGTGCTTGCCTGTGACGACGGCAAAGTAGCAAAAATCCAATCCGGCTATCGCGACAATAAAATTGGGGAGAAGGAAAAGAATCTATCAGTCGGTGATAGTTGGGGGAATTACATCATCATTGACCATGGGAACGGGGAATATAGCTACTATGCACATTTGGCATTGGGGTCAATCAGGGTGAAGGTGGGGCAGAAGGTCACCAAAGGTATGACAATTGGTGCAGTGGGCAATTCAGGCAAGAGCATCTATCCACATCTGACCTTCGGTTTTATTGATCGTCCTAACCTTTACAAGAATCCTGGTGCCCGTGCCAGCGAGCTTGATCCAGCAAATATACAGTTCAATCCGCTGCCGGTTACCCTGGAAAGCTTCATCTGGCATGAGGGGGGTGATAGTCTGGAACGCAACACATCACCCAAGCCATCGTGGACTGTGGCTAACATAACTTTGGAAACAATCAAAGCAACCGAGGGAGAATAATGTTTGATGCAATCATAGCGCCACTCGCGGACTTCGTGATGAACCTTATCTCGGCGCTTAGTTATCCGGGAATAGTATTAGCCATGGCGATTGAATCGGCATGCATCCCCCTTCCCTCCGAAGTGATAATGCCGTTTTCGGGCAATCTGGTGTGGCAGGGTCATTTTGACTTCCATCTGGTGGCATGGCTGGGTGCAGTGGGCAACCTTGTTGGCAGCTGGATCGCTTACTGGGTGGGTAGAGTCGGTGGCAGAGCTTTCATCTACAAGTGGGGGCGCTATGTTTTCATCACCCGACATGACCTGGATAAAGCCGACCATTGGTTCTCTAAACACGGCAGAGCGACTGTATTCTTCAGCCGAATCATGCCCATTATTCGCACCTTCATCAGCCTCCCCGCCGGTATCGCCAAGATGAACTTTTGGCAATTCACTATCTTTACCTTTGCGGGTGCCTTACCGTGGTGCTACTTTTTGACCTGGTTGGGTTTTATCATGGAAAACGAATGGCGCAACCTGGGCAATTATTTCCATGGTGCTGATTATGTAATTGCCGGATTGATACTTATCGTGTTGGTGTGGTGGATTTACAGACATATCAAGCATTGGCGCGAGGACCGGGAAGCAGAGAGGAATGAAAAAAGCGAACCTGTAGTTGAACCTAGTAAACCCCCTGAATAATATGGAATCACATCAAACTCCATCACATATAAAGACTTATCCACTCAAAAGGAGGTATCAACTATAAGCAAACCTGTAAAAATCCTTATCTGGGCTTTACCTCTAATTCTAGGAGCTTTGGCAGCTGTTCCAACCCTGTTTCTCGGATCTGATTCCGAAACTACCATGCTTTATCTTTATCCTTTCACATTTGGTTACAGGTCGCCTGATCCATTTTATTACTTCTTCCATATATTACCGACACAGGCAGGCGAACTGGCTTATCGACCAATTAATATCATGCTTTTCACCGTTGATTATTTGGTTTTTGGCACCAATGTATTTTGGTATCGCTTGGAAAACCTGGTTATTTTCCTAATGGTGGTTTTCGGTATGATGTTTCTTGCCAAAAAATTGTTAATGAACGAATGGGGAATTTTAGCTACCGGGCTATTTTTAGTTCTTCATCCCGTGCACGAATTAATGTTGATAGCTATCTTTAGTAGAACTGATTTTGGTGCCGCATTGATAGTAGTAGTCATTGCCAATCTACTTTTAACTAGATATCCTCACTACAAACTTGATGCTCCATTAATTGGTGCTTATATTGTTTTTTTAATAGGCATTTTCTGGAAAGAAAGCACATTTTCTCTGGTAATCCTTATTTTATTCATGGACCTAACTCTAGGTTGGAGCAAAGGGCGGTGGCATAGCAGGGCGCTTCTCCACCTGCCTTTTTATCTCATGGCGATATCATCAATCTTCCTACAGATTCAAATGACTCACAGTTTGGGTAACAAACTTAGCTTGGAGGATTTCTGGAATAGCCTAAAGGATCCAGCCAACACGATTCGCTTTTTTGAACCGGTATGGGCTATCTGGTCGGAGCAGATACAAAAGGCATTTCTTATAAAAATGGATGTCCTGGCAGGTGCTATTGGTTTTGGATTAACCCTGCTTTTGCTTTTGACCGGTCCGGGTATTAAAACCAGATTATCATTATTAGCGATGCTTATCCTTTTGGGTCCATATATTCTTTCATATCTCAGTTTCATGCACGGCTTTGTGCCTTCACTGGGATTGGCTCTGTGGGCGGGCTTTTTTACTCAGAGCTTCATGTCCAAGCAACCAAGGATTATAAGGTTTATACCGCTCCTCATCTTTATCCCGTTGCTTTTTATGTGGATAGCAATCTACACATACTATATCCCTCCAGCTTTGAAGGCGCAAACCTCCACCGAACAAGCGATAAAATATTTGATGCGCAAATACCCACATCCACCAGCGAATTCAATCTTTCTTATTAGAAATTGGCATATCCCTAATGAAAGCAAAAAACACTTGATGAAAAGAATCTCAGTTATTGAGGAAAATCTTCGTCTTGCCTATGACCGGGAGGATGTTTCCATTTACCCTTTGGATACCGTGAAATCGCAAATAGACGGTTCAAATCAATATTACATAACAACTGAGCTTCCACCATATGCTCAGCTCGGAAATGAAGTAGAATCATTACACTAAGAATTAAAAGGTGGGTACCAAGCATGCTTATATTGTGGCTTTACCAACATTTCAAGCATTGGCGCGAGGACAGGGAAGCAGAGAAACGGGAGCAGGGTGCTGAAGCAAGCGACAAGGATGGTAATCAAAACTGTATGCAAAGGTTTAAACGGGCATGCCGTCGTATAAGATAACCCGGATTGATGGGTGCAGCCGCGGTGGCGAGCTAGTCACAACACATGGCACGGTGCCAACCCCGGCGTTCATGCCGGTCGCTACCCAGGCAACGGTGAAGGGTATTTCTCCGCAGGAGTTGTGGGAGAGCGGTACCCACCTCTGTATCTGCAACACATACCACCTGATGCAGCGTCCGGGCGCCGGTATCATCCAGTCTGCCGGGGGATTATCCCGCTTCATGGGTTGGAACGGGGCAACTGCCACCGATTCCGGCGGCTTTCAGGCATTCAGCCTGGGTCCACTTTGCAAGGTGACACCGGAAGGTTTTATCTTCCAGAGCCATATAGATGGTCAGCGCTGGGAACTCACCCCCAGGTTGGCGATGGAACTGCAGGAGCAGCTGAGAGCCGACCTTGTGATGGCGCTTGACCTGCCCCTGCCGTATCCCGCCAATGAAGCGCAGGCAAAGAGCGCACTGGAGCAAACGACCTCGTGGGCAGAACAGTGCCTTACCCATCATCAAGTAAATGATCAGATACTGCTGGGCATCGTGCAGGGTGGATTTAATGAGGAGTTACGATTGCAGAGCGCGAAGGAGTTGGTCAACTTGGGCTTTGACGGTTACGCTATTGGTGGACTTTCGGTAGGAGAGCCAAAAGCCCTGATGTGGCGCTTATTGCAAGCATCTCTCTCTGAAATACCCAGCGATAGTCTTCGCTATTTGATGGGGGTGGGTTCACCGGAGGATATTCTGACCGCCATAGGGATGGGCGTTGACCTGTTTGATTGTGTGTTGCCGACTCGTAATGCCCGCAACGGACAGATCTTTACTCATACAGGGAGGGTCAACATTAAGAATGGCAGTTATGCTGCAGATTTTTCTCCCCCCGATCCCGAGTGTTCCTGCCCGGTTTGCCAGCACCATACACGCGCCTATCTACGCCATCTCTTGTGGGCGAACGAAATGTTGGGAGCGCAGCTGGCAACTCTGCATAACCTCTACTTCTATCAAGAGATGATGGCAAAAGCCAGAATCGCAATCATAGAAGGTCACTATCAATTGTTTAAGGAACAATGGCTGGCTTCGTTAAGCACCAACGAAAATCCAATTAAGCCTGATTGTTTAGGATGAAGAAATCCGATTATTCACTTATTAAACGGTTAAAGTCCGCCGAGAAGCTTCTGTATCATGCAACTGGCGGTGGTTTGGTTATTGGCATCGCGGTTCCCAACACATACAGCGTTGGTATCGTCGGTCTTTCTTCCCACATTCTTATCCGTTTGGCAGCAAGGAAAGGTGCCTTGGTTGAGCGCTACTACTTGGACAATGCGTCAAATGGTTTGCGTGCATGGACAAGCGGCAGGCAGGCATCGGAGTTGGATATCCTATTGTGCAGCATTTCGTATGAGCCGGATTTGCTGGTGCTGGCGAAGATGCTTAAGCAGGGGGGGATATCGCCGCTGGCAGAGGGGCGAAGAGCTGATGATCCAATCGTAGTGGTAGGCGGGGTGGCTGTGCTGGGCGCTCCACAACTGGCGGCGCAAATCGGTGATATTGTGGCATGGGGGGAAGCCGAGGCTGTTGTGCCAGCTCTACTTTCCGAAATTGCATCGCAAAAAGCCAGCGATAGGATGGAGATTATAAAACGGCTGGCAAGTCTGGAAGGACTCAAAGTTGGAAATTGTGAGATAACAACTGATGATTCCTGGCGCTACTATCAGGCGTTCAAGGATGACCCCGGTTATAGCGTTATTGTCACCCCCTACGGGGAGTTTGGCTCCAGTTTTCTGGTGGAGATGGCGCGGGGATGCCAGCATGGTTGCCGGCACTGCTTTGCCTGCCGGGTGCAAGCTCCTTTCCGCTATGCCAGTTCGGAAGTCCTGGTGGAATTGGCAGCGCGAAGCGGAACCGGAAAGATAGGGTTGGTGGGGCTTGGTGTCGCCTCGCATCCTCAATTGCAGTCTATTCTTGAATCACTCTTAAAGATGGATAAGAAGCTAGCTACCGCTTCGTTGACTGCCGAGGACCTATCGTTGGTATCAATGCAGTTGATTGCAAAAATGGGGCAAAGGACACTGACGCTTTCACCGGAAGCGGGCAGCGAAGATTTGCGCCACAACCTGGGGAAAATGGCAGATGTGTCAAAGTGGATAAAGATTGCTGAAAATGCACGGGAAGCGGGATTCAAAGCATTGCGGCTTTATTTCATGGTGGGGCTTCCTGATGAGACAGATGGTGATTTGGCTGCCATTAGAGATTTTGTGAGTAAGATAGCATCGGCATTCCACGGGAAAATCGCCGTTACGCTGGCGCCGTTCGTCCCCAAACCGCTCACCCCATGGCAGCACTCAATCCCATCCGGTGCAGCAGAATGGACGCGACGCTTGCGCATTGTCCGCTCAGGTCTGGCAGGATGCACGGTGCGGGTGGAAAGTCCGCGCATGGCAATGTTACAATGGAAATTGAGCCGGTTGAGTAGTAAGGAAGCAGATAAAATTATTAACAAACCTTATTAGGTGCCCTTATTTTTGCAAACTAGAATTGTAGCTTGATTAATTAATGCCACTGGGAACTAACATGACTGAGTTTAAGAATAGGATCAGGGAATATTTTCCCCTTGCACTAATTTTGTTGTTGCAGGTTGGTTTGCGTTTATTGCTAAGTCACTGGGATTTTTACATGGATGACGCATGTATCACATTCCGATACTCGCAGAATATTATTGTAGGTAGAGGATTTGTATATAATCCAGGTGAACATGTTTTGGGAACTACCACACCACTTTTTGCGCTTTTCTTATGCTTACCAATGCTTTTTGGTACCGATGTTTTGCATGCTTCCCGCATTATTACTATTACCCTTGATGCTATCAACCTAATTCTGCTCTTTCATATCTTAAGAAAACTTAGTAAATCAGGAGTAGCCGTTTTATCAGGCGTCTTATTTTATGCCATCAGTCCACATTTCACTATCATTATCATGAGGGGAATGGAGTATTCGCTGGTATCTTTCCTGGTGCTAATATCATTGTGGGGAGCTATAAATGGCAAACGGATAATTGTTGGCATAGCAATAGGTCTTTGCTTGATCTGCAGGATGGATTTGGGTTTGTTTATAGGAGTTTTCTTACTAGGCATTTTATGGATTAATAAACGGTTTCCTATCAAGGAAATAATCTTTGCAATACTCATATTGCTCCCTTGGATCATTTTCGCCACAATGTATTTTGGAACTCCTTTTCCAAGTACCATGGCAGCCAAATTGGGAACTTTATATGAGAATATAAATCCAGTTATTGCTCTTAACACTGCCTGTTATACTTTCGGATTTTTTCCGTTTCCGTTAATTCTCTATTTAGTTGTTATTATTATCGGTATACTGGGATTTTATAAGGTAAAAATCGCTATGATAATGCTTTTATGGGGAATTTTGCATGTTTTATTTAATCTTTTCTTTTCACCCTATTTCTTTATCTGGTATTACCTACCAGCCATTATACCCTTTAGTTTATTCTGGACTTTTGGGTGGGATACAATTGCTACATATTCAGACAAATTAATTAAAGCAGTCGCACTTCGCAACATTGTAACTGGTTTGCTGATTGTGATTACTCTTTTGTGTGCACTCCCTGAATGGTTTTCTAATTTTAACGAGAGAATAAAGACTTGGGTTGGAGAATTTGATTGGGGAAAAACCACCTCAATATGGATAAGGAATAATATACCCAGTTCAGTAGTAATCTGCACTGGAACGCCTGGTTTTTTAGGTGTCTTTGTCAAGAACAAAATACTAGATACTGGAGCTTTGATATCACCGGAAGTTTTAAGTTTGAAAATAAGAAGATCTTGGGAGGAAGGGGATAAACTTGTAATAAGAAGGTATAGACCAGATATTATTTATCCATTTAATGCTTCAATAGCGGCAGAGCTTGGATATATTCCAATAAAAAGGTTCAAAATAAATGTTATGAAAAAAGCTTTAGATACCAGCAGACTAGATACAATATATGCAAATCCCGATAGTATCAGACTGAAAAATGTTTTTGAACGGCTTGCCGCCGGAGATAGAAATTTTCTTGAAGAATCTATAAATACGAGTTTTTCATTTTAATTAAGTTGGTTTAGCAATAGCAAGTTAGTTGAGTATATGGCAAAGGTTTAGTCTTTTAGGGAAGCAAACTTACTTTGTGAAAATATTCTCAAAGTCCTTGACTTGCAGGTATAGAGATGATATGATAGCAAATTAATCTGGGGACGGGTCTTACATCTTCGTTTGGGAATGATTCACCATGATAGGAGACAGATAAATGAAATTACTCAAGCTGCCGAAGCGAAATTTCAGTGAATTTGTGGACTCGCTTAAACGGTTTGGCGAACTGCACGCACCAGTGCGCAGAGGTGAAAATACTTATGTGTTCGCTCCCATAGAGGACCCTGCGCAAATAGCCCTGGAAGCAATTCGGACGATATTGCCTCCCAAAAAGTATTTTTACCAACCCAAAACACCAATGTTTAATTTTGACGCCCAAAATGGTTATTCGCCTGTTACCGCCGGGTTGGATAAGCGGTTGGTTCTGTTCGGGCTTCATTCCTGCGAAATAAATGCGCTGAACATTTTGGACAGCGTTTTCGCCAAAGACTACCGCGACGATTACTTCTTTGTGCGTCGCGCTGGCACTGCCATCATAGGTTTGTCTTGCGAACCGGATGAGCTTTGTTTCTGTGAGTCCATGGACACCGACTATGTTGAAGGGGGATTTGACCTCTTCATGTCGGACATTGGTGATAACTATGTAGTGGGAGTCGGCTCTTCCCTTGGCGATGACATGATAATTGCTAAGGAGGACCTGTTTGAAAAGCTATCCCCTGCCGATATAGAGGAATACAAGTCACGCAGCCGTGCCCAGAAGAGCAAATATACGCTCAAGCTGGATGTGCGTGATCTGCCGGAGATCCTGGATCTGGAATATCAAAGCAAGGTTTGGGAGAAGTATGGTGATAAGTGCCTTTCCTGCGGATCGTGTAGCATGGTATGCCCGACCTGCTATTGCTACAATGTTTCGGACATCCTTAACCTGCAAACCGAATCCGGACAGAGGATTCGCACTTGGGATAGCTGCCTGTTTAAAGAACATGCGTTGGTGGCAGGCGGTCACAACTTCCGTAAAAATCGTTCCGATAGGTTAAAGCGTCGCTATCTGCATAAACAGCAGGGATTTGTAGGAGAATACGGACGCACTAGTTGTGTGGGTTGTGGCAGATGCATTCAGACCTGCCCGGCTGGCATAAACATTGTTAATGTGTTAACAGAGATCAAGGGGGAGGAAGAGGATGTTAAAGCAACTAGCAACAGCTAAACCTTTTGAAATCTATCGCCCGCAATTGGCGCGCATAGTCCGCAGCGAGGATTTGGCAGATGACCACAGGTTCTTCCAATTCCGCTTTGAAGATCCCAATGTGGCAGAGCATTTTGCCTCCCGTCCCGGTCAGTTCATGATGGTCTCTGTCATCGGCACCGGCGAGATGCCAATATCCATCAGCAGTTCCCCCACCCGCCCGGGTGTCGTGGAGATGTGCATCCGGCGCGTAGGTCGCACTACCGATGCCCTCTTCCGTATGAAGCAAAATGATCTCATCGGGCTTAGAGGACCTTATGGCAACGGTTATCCAGTGGAGGATATGTCCGGCAACAATATGCTGATAGTGGCAGGTGGTTTGGGCATGGTTCCTCTGCGCAGCCTCTTATGGTTCGTGCTTGATAACCGGGTTAAATTCAAGGATGTAACCTTAATGTATGGCTGCAAGCAGCCCGGCGAAGTGCTGTTCAGGGATGAGTTGACAGCGTTGGAACGCCGAACCGATATTAAAACCCTGCTTACCGTTGATGCCGATGAAAGCGGCAAATGGCCCTATCACATAGGTGTAGTGACGGAGCTGTTTAAGCATGCCGATGTCTCAGCCGAGAATACCTATGCGGCAGTTTGTGGTCCTCCGGTGGTGTATAAATTCGTCCTAGAAAAACTTCTGGAGCGCAAATTCCCCAAAAACCGCATCCTGATGAGCCTTGAGCGTCGTATGAAGTGCGGTGTTGGCAAGTGCGAACACTGCCAGGTGGGATTTAAACGAACCTGCATAGATGGTCCCATCTTCACTTACTGGGATGCCATCAACATGAAAGAAGTCATCTAGGCGCAAGCCTAGTTGAAGGAGAACGCAGAATGAGCAAACCAAAAGTGGGGATTTATGCTGGCACCTGTTGCGCAGGTTGCCAGCTGGCAATAATAGACTGTGAAGATGAACTCCTGGATATCGCTGAGCTACTAGATATCAAGAGCTTCATCATGGCACAAACTGGGAATGAAGAAACAGACTTGGATATTGGAATCTTTGAAGGTTCCATCGCCAACGAACATGATAAGATAATGCTGGAGGATGTGCGAAAGCGCAGCAAGATCCTGATAGCGTTGGGAACCTGTGCCTGCTGGGGCGGTGTGGCAGCCAGCCGCAACGATGTCCCCTACGAAAAGCAACTGGCGGATGTTTATGGTGAAGATGCGGAGAAGGTTAAGAATTTCATGCCCGGATTTCACCACATGCCGCTTTCGCACTATGTGAAGGTTGATTACAGCATTCCGGGTTGCCCCATAGAGAAGGATGAGTTTTTACAGGCAGTTACCAGCCTGCTACATGGCGATGTGCCCTACCTCCTGAATGTGTCGGTATGCCTGGATTGCAAGATGAAGGAAAACCCGTGCCAGATCGTGGATTATGGCAAGCTGTGCCTGGGTCCCATCACCCGTGCCGGTTGTGGCGCTCGCTGTCCGAGTGTCAACTCCGTTTGCGACGGCTGCCGTGGTCCCGTGGACGAAGCCAATGTGGCAAGCGAATTGGATCTGCTGTTTGAGCGAGGGTTCACCAAAGAGGATATTTTAACCCGTTGCGCTACTTACGCCCGTCCTGCCGAAGCTTACAAGGAGTTCCTTAAGGGGCGTAAAGGAGGAGCAAAATGAGCGATAATAAGATAGATGTGGAGCTGCTTTGTAGGGTAGAAGGTCATGGCGGCATATATGTTGAATACGAGAAGAGCAAGCTTAAGAAGATTGAGATGCGCGTCACCGAGGGCACCCGTTTCTTTGAGAGTTTCCTTAAGGGTAGGCGCTTTGAAGATGTCCCCGAAATTGCCAGCCGCATCTGCGCGATCTGTTCGGTCAGCCATAACCTGACGGCGCACATGGCTATTGAAGATGCCCTGGGCGTGCAGGTTACACCGCAAACGCTGGCTTTGCGTGAACTGCTCTACAACGGCGAATACATAGAGTCGCACAGCCTGCATGTTTATGCCCTGGCTGCCCCCGATCTGCTTGGTTACCACAGTGCCATCCACATGGCAAAGGATCATCCTGATGTGGTGAAGATGGCGCTGGATATGAAAAAGCTAGGCAATTACATGATGGAAGTGGTGGGCGGACGGGCGATTCATCCCAACACAATAGTCGTGGGTGGATTCAGCCGTTTGCCCTCCAATGATCAGCTCTGGGAAATACGCGACTGGCTGGTTACTGCACTGGAATATGGGATGAAAATCACCGATGTGCTGGCTACTCTCACGCTGCCTGTTCTTTCTGACAATGTCCCCTTCTATGTCGCCACTGTTCCCTGGAACAAACGCTATGGTTGGATGGGCAATTCGCTGGGTATTTCCGACAAAACCCGCTTCCCGGTAAAGAAGTATAAGAGTATTACCAACGAATATATGGTTGACCACAGTAATGCCAAATGGAGCAAGTATAAGGGTAAGCCTATTATGGTTGGTGCTCTGGCGCGCTTGAACCTCTTCCATGAGATGATCAGCGCCCGGGCGCAGAATTATCCGCGCACCCTGGAATGCATTAAAAAGCTGGGGTTTGAGGGACATTCCGATAACATCCTCTACAATAACTGGGCGCAGCAGATAGAGAACATCTATGCGATAGAGGATAGCATTTGGTTGATTGACCAGATCCTGACCTCGGGCATCAACTATGATGAGCCGCTGCCGGCAATTGAAGTCAAGGCTGGCATTGGCTACGCATGCAGCGAAGCGCCGCGTGGAACCTTGATCCATAGTTATGAATTGGATGATCAAGGCAGGGTCGTAACAGCAGATGTCATTACTCCGACCGCGATCAATTGGACCAACATTGAGGAGGATCTGCGTCAGGCAGCAACCAAGCTCGCCTCCGAGACCGTTGATGTGATCCAACCCAAGCTGGAGATTGTCGCCCGTGCCTATGACCCATGTATCAGTTGCTCGGTGCATCTGGTAAATGTGGTAAAGAAATAGAGTTACCCGAACAACCAAGGGGCACGCAAGTGTCCCTTTATTTTTTCCAAGATACGCTAAATCCTCTTTAAATTCTGGCGTGATTCGGTTATCATTTCAGAAATTAAATCGCTTAAGGAGGGATTCAGTTGGCAGGAGAGAATATATATGAATTCACCGACGCTAACTTTAAAGCCGAGGTGTTGGATAGCACGATACCGGTGTTGATAGATTTCTGGGCACCGTGGTGTGGACCATGTCGCATGGTCGCTCCGGTGGTGGAGCAGATCGCCATGGAGTATGCCGGCAAAGCCAAGGTGGGCAAGGTCAATGTTGACGATAACCCGACTGTAGCCACCAATTACGGCATTCGCAGCATTCCCACGCTAATTGTTGTCAAAGCCGGCAAGGTTATCGGACAGGTGATAGGCGCGGTGGGGAAGGGCGAATTGATGAAACTGTTGGATAAAGCGTTCTGAGCTAAATAACTTAACAGGCGGGTATGAACCCGCCTTTTCTTTTTTTCAACCCCAATAGCATCTAACGCTCTTCGCTTTTTATCTCTATCGTGATTCCTTCTAATGCCAGCAGTTCCTGTTTGAGCTTTTTACCACCCGCATAGTTGCTGATGTCTCCGTCTGTGCGCAGAATCCGATGGCAGGGCACCATAATCGCCAGTGGATTGGCACCGCATGCCTGCCCCACCGCCCGCACCGCCTTGGCGTGTTTGGTTGCCAGGGCAATCCTGCCGTAGCTGGATGTCTTACCCCAGGGCACAGCCAGTAGCGCTTCCCATACATCCTGCTGGAACTTCGTCCCCAACAGCTTGACCGGTGGCGGAACGCCGGGATTCTTCCCGCTAAAGTAGCGGTCAAACCAGTCGATTGCTTTGGTCAGAACCGGAGTTTCCTCCTCTATCACTGCCACACCCTTTCCGACCAGCTTTTCCAACTTTTCCCGCCACACCCGTTCGTCAGCCCCCGGCAATGATACCGCCACCAGCTTCCGATCCTGCTCCGCCACTGTTATCCTGCCCCAACGGGTGGGAGCGGACGCCAGATGAACCGTTGCCACATTCTTTCCAGCCATTTCCGCTCCTTTGCTTTGTGCGCTATATACTTCTTGACAATACACAGTAAATCACGAAAAATCAAGCCATGACGGAACAGGAAATAAAAAAACCGGAACCAAAACTTCCTCAAAACCCTATGCACAAGCTTGTTAGGCTGAAAGACCTGCAAAAAATCTGGTTTCTCATCCGTCTTGCCATCAAACAGAAATTCATGATTGTCATCCTGATTACAGCGACAGCGTTATCCAGCTTGCTGGGGCTGCCTATGCCCATAGTGTTGCAAAAACTGGTGGATGCTGTTATCGGCGGGAGTGAGTTTGGCGCCATCCTGATATGGTTGGGCGTTGCATTGGCGGTCATTCTGGCGAATTCTGCAGTCGGTGTTTGGATGCAATATGTGCAGAGCAGCTTCCACCTGCGCCTGAATCTGGAATTGCGGCGCAAAGTGTTCCGCTCCCTCATGGATGCACCACTGGGTGTGTTGGCACGCTCCGGCACCGGCGACCTGACCACCCGCCTTACGGTTGACATAGACGAAGCAACAGCTCTTTCAGCAAATGCCATTCCCAGCCTGCTCGCCAATATCGTGACCCTGGTTGGTTTCACTGGGGTAATGTTCTATCTTTCGCCAACACTGGCGGCATTCTCTCTTCTCCTGCTACCTGTCTTCATCGTATTTGGATTGCCCCTGATCAAACGCATCCGGCAGAAATCAAAGGATGCCCGCTCCCAGGAAGCCGGATTCAACGAATACATCACTGAAGCGCTGCGGGCGTTTAACCTGACCAAGGCGTTTTCCCGTGAAAGGAGCCTGGAGCGAAGGTCACAGCGCCTGGGGCGCAAAGCTGCCGAAGTTCGCCGCTCCGCCGACCTTTCCATGAGTATCTCCAATGCACTCTACGGTATATTGGCGACCCTCGGTCCATTTGCCGTGCTGGGATTGGGTGGCTATATGACCGCCACCGGCGCCATGACACCGGGAACTTTGCTCGCGTTCTATGCCAGCCTTGTCCGCGTCGTGTATCCCGCACAGTATCTAGCGCAATACGGGGTGTTCATTGGCAAAGCCATGGCGCCGGTTGATCGTGTAATAGAGTGCCTGACAATGCCGGCGGAACGGCACGGTGGGAAGCAACCATCCAAACTCCTTCCAATTGAACTTAAGTCGGTCAAATACCGCTTCGTGGAAGATCAGCCCCTGTTGGAAAGGATTGACTTGATTATTAAGCGGAGGGAGATGCTGGGGATAGCCGGAGCCTCGGGAGCGGGGAAGAGCACGCTGTTAGCGATTATTGCGGGACTGCTGGAGCCACAAAGTGGCATGATTCAACTCAACCGGGAGGAGGCTGGTGATGTGGATTTGCACTACCGGCGCCGACGGTTGCTGCTTTTACATCAGGATCAACCGGTGCTGGGCATGAGTGTAGCGGATAACTTACGCCTGGGTGAACCCGAGGCAACACCGGAGGAGATGTGGCGGGTTTTGGAGGTAGTTGGTGTAGCAGAGGTTGTCCGCAAGCACGATACAGGCTTGGAAACGATGCTGGGCGTTGAGGGCGATATACTATCAGGGGGGGAGAAAGCGCGCCTATGCCTTGCCCGTGCCATCCTGCTTAAGCCAGAAGCGATTTTGCTGGATGAACCATTCGCAGCTCTGGACGCTAAAAGCGCTGAGGAGCTTTGGCAGCGCATGACTTCGGAATTGCCGGATACAGCCTTTGTGCTGGTATCGCATCATCCATCAGGGTTGGGGCTTGTTCCTCGCATCGTGGTGCTCAAGGATGGCGCTATCGTGGAGGAGGGGAGCCCGACACAACTGGCTACCACCAACAGCGAATATGCCCGGCTATGTCGGTCGGAGCCCTGGAATCTATAATCCTTTAAGTTCTTCTATACGCTTGTCAATTGCTTCCAACATTTTAGGACTGACTTCTGAAATTGCTTTACGGTCTAGATATCGTGATAAAAACTCCAGTTCATCGAAGAATAATGCAATATCCACCGAACCTTTCAACCATTCGGACAAATATTCAACATGGGGTGGAACACCGCGGGCTAGTGTGAATGAATAAACATTGACCATTCTAGTCTTAATATAGTCTATTGCAGGGATAAAATCACGATCACCACTGACTATTACTATAGCGTCTAGTGAGGTTATCTGAGTTACCATATCCACAGCCATTCCGACATCGACTCCACGCTCACCGGCGCGTGTTCCATTATAGTAATTGGCTCTAGTTCTACTGTCTGTTCCGCAATTGTGTTTCTTATAACGGTTTAATATGAATTCACCGACATATTTGAATTCGAGATAATCATATTTCTTTTCTAAATCAGCCCTTATTTCCTCAGATTCTTTGCGAACTCTTATCTTCTCCTTTTCAATCCAATCTTTTGACAACTGTTCTAGCTCAGATTCCGATAGACTTGGAAGTTCTTTAAGGCAATCCGCCAAACAAAAACGCATATTTCTGATCGATTCACCTATCACTCTAACTTGATTTGATAAATACCATCTTGCTCCAATCAAACGGTGTTCTAATGATGTCCTTTCCTTCAACTTGGCTATTATTCCTTTGAAAAACTCAGTCCAGTTAATTAGCCTTTCTCGTAACTGATACGAGTATGAATCTATTGAGAACTCGTATTTTTCTACAGTCTTTCGTAAGTTCTCACCATCAATATAGATAGCAGTCCTAATCATAATTCCTCCAAAAAAGAAGGGTCCCGAACCCGGGACCCAGGAAAATCTTGGTTAGGCTCAACCGAGCCCACTAATAATATACCAAAACAATTTTCCAAAGTCAAGTGCTTTTAATACGCCTTTGCCCATACCACATGATTACCGCGCTTGCCGCAAACAACACACGGTCCTTCTTCGCACATCATGGGGTCGTGGGGGATGCAGCGGATGGTTGCCGCGGTCTGGCTCTTTACCTCCTGCTCGCAGGCGGGATTGCCACACCACGGCGCTAGCACAAAGCCCCGCACCGTCTCCAGTATCTCTCTGAGCCGCGCCATCGTTGTCGCCTCATGCGTATTCGCTTCGCGGAATGCCAGCGCCCGGGCGTGCAAATCCTTTTGGATTGAATCCAGCGACCTGCTCGTCTCCTTGCCTATCTCCTCAAGCGGCAAAGCAAACTTCTCACGGTTATCCCGCCGGCATGCCATCACCTGCAATTTTTCCAAATCCTTCGGTCCCAGTTCATAGCGCAGTGGCACACCCCGCATCTCGTGCTCGTTGAACTTCCAGCCGGGCGTGAATATATCACGATCATCCAGCAGCACCCGAATCCCAAAACGAGCCAGCTCTTCACGGAGCTTGCCTGCAGCGCTCAGAACGGCTTCCTTGGTGGCATCGTAGGTGATGGGGACGATGACCACCTGCACCGGCGCTACCTTCGGTGGCATGATTAACCCAGCATCATCGCCGTGCGACATGATAATGGCGCCTATCACACGGGAGGATACACCCCAACTGGTTTGATAGACATACTGTTCGGTGTTGTTTTCGTCCAGATATTTGATGTCAAACGCCCTGGCAAAGTTCTGCCCCAGGTCATGAGTGGTGCCAGCCTGTAATGCTTTGCCATCGGGCATCAGCGCCTCAATGGCATAAGTTACCTTGGCTCCAGCGAACTTTTCCGACTCCGATTTGGTGCCTACTACAACCGGTATGGCAAGGTCCTCATTATAAAAATCCTCATAAAGCTTGAGGATCATCAGCGCCTCGGCTTCGGCTTCGTCGGCGGTGCGGTGTGCGGTGTGACCCTCTTGCCACAGGAATTCAGTGGTGCGCAGGAAGAGCCGTGTGACCTTCTCCCAGCGAAAAACATTCGCCCACTGGTTGATGAGCACCGGCAAATCGCGGTAGGAGCTTATCCATTTGCTATACATGGAGCAGATGATCGCTTCTGAGGTCGGACGCAGTGCCAGCCGCTCCTCCAGCTTGTCGCTGCCACCCTGGGTGACCCAGGCGACCTCGGGGGCAAAGCCCTTTACATGCTCCGCCTCCTTGAGCAGCAATGATTCCGGAATAAGCAGCGGGAAATAGGCGTTGACATGTCCCGTGGCTTTGATGCGGGCATCCAGCCGCGCCTGCACATTCTCCCACAACGCATAACCGTAGGGGCGGATGACCATACAACCACGCACCGGCGCATAGTCAGCAAGCTCCGCCTTGCGCACTACATCAATATACCATTGGGAATAATCAACGCTGCGCTTGGTAATCTCCTTTACCATCCCATCGTCTTTTTCGCCCGCCATTATCCTGCTCCTTAGAATAGAGTCAGAATGATAGCACTGCATCATGCGAATGTGAAGTAAAAAGGTTTTGGATGAATCCATGATATTTATTGTAGAAATGATGATAGGAACTTGCTACAGAATTAGCGGGTTTTTTTAATGATTTCTAATTTCGATTGGAGAAATGATGGAGGGGAGGACAGATATCGTAACCGCGGGAGGGAAACCGATAACGCTGGTTGGTCATCCGGTCAAGGTCGGTGAGGCAGCACCTGATGCAATTGTAGTGGATAATGAAATGCACACCGTCCACTTGGATGATTTTCATGGCAAGGTGCTGATTATTGCATCTGTGCCCTCGCTTGATACCGAAGTGTGTAACCTGGAAACCCGGCATTTTAACAGTGAAGCCGCCAAACTCTCCCCCGATGTGCAGATACTCACCATCAGCATGGATTTACCCTTTGCGCAGAAGCGTTGGTGCGGCACCGCGGGCGTGGAGCGGGTCAAGACGCTGTCGGATCATCGCGAGGCATCATTCGGTCAAGCCTATGGGGTTTTGATCAAAGAGACGCGATTGTTGGCACGGGCGGTGTTCGTGGTGGATAAGGATAGCATAGTGCGCTATGTGCAGATGGTGCCTGATTTGGGGCAGGAACCGCAATACGAGCCGATTTTGGATACGGTCAAGAAACTAAGCGTTAACCAATAACAAAGGAGTTGGAAATGGCTGAACAATATGGAATTTACAAATGCGAAGCATGCGGGAATATCGTGGAGATCCTGCATGGCAGCCCCGGCGAAGAACTATGCTGCGGGCAACAGATGAAGAAGATGGTGGAAAACACCGTTGATGCATCGCTGGAAAAGCATGTGCCTGTCATTGAGAAGATCCCCGGCGGATACAAGGTGAAGATAGGGAGCATTCCTCATCCCATGGTGCCGGAACACTACATAGAGTGGATCCAACTCATCGCTGGCGACAGGTCATATCGGAAGTTCCTCAAGCCGGGGGAGGCGCCCGAGGCTGAGTTCAAGATTGACGCCGAGCAGGTGACAGCACGCGAGTTCTGCAATATTCATTTGCTCTGGAAATCGTAATTCTAAGCCAAATACAATGGGGAGCAGTTGGCTCCCCGTGTTTTTATCCCATGTTAGAGCAGGTTTTTGTGTTCCGGCATCTCGCTGATGCGGGCAATCACTTTGCGCACTTCCTCACCGCGTCCCTTGGGCATAACCAGCACGGCATCGTTCTCCACCACAATAACCAGGTCATAAACGCCGATGGTGGCGACCAGCGGTCCCGTGCTGGAGATGATGCAGTTGTGGGTTTCTATCGCCACATGTTCCCCGCTCATCACGATGTTGTTCTCCTCGTCGGGCACCTTGATGCGTTCCAGTGATTCCCAACAGCCCATATCGTCCCAGGGGAAGAATGCCTCCACTACACTTATGTTTTTTGCTTTCTCCAGCACCGCTTTATCAATCGGGAGTTTTGGCATCTCAGCATAGTTGGCTTTTAAAGCTTTGCTGCGACCTTCTCCATTGATGGGCAGATCGGTGAGTGCGCTGACTGCTTCGGGGAAGTGCCTGCCCAGTGCGTCCCAAATAACATCGGCGCGCCAGAAGAACATGCCGCTGTTCCAAAGATGAATCCCACCGCGCAGAAAGCCCATAGCTTCATGAACACCGGGCTTTTCGGTGAAGCGAACGGCACGGAATATACGCTGCCCCATGATGTCGGTATGATCAGCAGGTATTTCTATATAGCCATAGCCGGTTTCGGGGCGCGTGGGACGCAACCCAATGGTGACTAGATCCTTGCCTTGTGCAGCCACCTCCAACGCCACCTTGACCGTCTTGATGAATGCCTCGCGATTCTCTATATAGTGATCGGCTGGCAGAACCATCATCAGTGCCTGATCGCCCCAACGCTGTCTTACCGTCATGGTAGCCAGGGCGACAGCAGCAGCAGTATTGCGCCCCTCCGGCTCCACGATGATGTTATCGGGAGGGAGTTGGGGAAGTGCACGCACCAAAGTCGTGCTTAATCGGGGGTCACATATCAGCAGGATGCGCTCAGGCGGGATGATGCTGGTTATCCGTGACCAGGTTTCCGCCACCAGCGGGCGATCGCCTGTAATGTTCAACAGTTGCTTGGGTGTTGCCCGGCGACTGCGCGGCCAGAACCGTTCACCGCGCCCACCGGCCAGAATAACGGCTATCACTTTATCTGGATCATACATGGCAGTCCTTCATTTAGGGTTTTTTCCAATTCGGAACAAGGCTTTTATCATATCTCATTCTCTACATAAAGCGAAAGTATTTTCCTTCTTCTGTAACCTGCTCAGGACTAAAGATTACTGTTTATGACTATGCCCCTTGACCAAGTGCAAGATGATATTAGAATGTCGCATGTCTAAATCAATTCTGGGAGTCCCCCATCTCCTGTTGACGATTCTCACTCTGGTCAGTTACATCCTGCTCGCCATTGCCATCCTTTACCAAAGAGTAACCGGGAACAAGCAGAAGGTGCGCACCAGAGTGCTGGCGATGTCCGGCTTGATCGGCATCTTTCTATTGGTGGATACGGGATTCTACATGTATCGTATTGACCAGGTATTCACCCATCAACTGCATCATCCAATAGCGCTGGCAGCAATGTTTGGCGGTAGTGCAGCAAGTCTATTCGCCATCCTTGCCAAACGCAGCGAGAAGTTGATCCAGTGGGCACTGTATTTATCAATTACAACCATTGTGCTCTGCATTCTTACTTCTCTCTTTTCGTCCGGTAAATAGGGATGAGAACCCGCAATCGCCACCGCCTGATTGCATTAATTGTATTCATCGTGCTGGCGGGAGCATTTAGCGTTCGGTTGATTGTTACAGAGCTGAATCCCAAACCTGGCATATCGGATGAGACGCTGGGAAGGGTGTTGCCGGAAGCCGAGGTCTTCCACCAGCGCTCTGCATTTGTGTGGGAGGGCTTTCGCAGTGTTGACCAGACAAATGAGGCGGTTGGCTACATCTTTCTCTCCTCCAACAGCCGGGTGAGCCCGGATCAAGCTGGCTCCGGGTTGCTCATTGGGGTGGACCGCAGCCGTATGATTCGCGGAATGCTGATGCTGGGTTCTAACAGCGAGCCGCTCTATGAGAGCCGAAACATACTGGAGGAGGTTCTGCCGGGGTGCACCGCATATCACCTGGACGAGCAAGTGCCGCTCATCATCTCCAGCTATGCCATGGGCAGCGATGGCAAGCTGATCCTCTTTGGGCATGCATTTTTAAGTCGGGAAGCAGCACCCAAAGTGCAGGGTTATGCCGGACCCATCTCACTGCTGATAGGGATGGATTTGGGGGGCAAAGTAACCGGGGTAAGCCTGCTTGCGCATAAGGAGACACCTGGTTATACCGAGGAAATAGCCTCGCCTAAATTCCTGCGCCAGTTCGCCGGCAAGAAGCTGGGCGATAGGTTCCAGACCGGAGTTGATGTGGATGCCATCGCACGCGCTACCATCTCCAGCCAGGCTATTGCCGACAGCATACGGGAGGCTATGCAGGCAAAGGCACCCGAACTGATAGAGGGTTTTGGTGAGGCGCCTCAACCTAGTTTGCCTTTACATTTGGATTGGAAGGTAATCACCACAGTTATTTGGGTTGTTATTAGCTTCATTCTGCTGTTATTTGCGTTAAAATCCGGAGCGTCAACCTGGATTCGTCGCACGATACAAGTTGGCAGCATCCTTTTTATAGGCGTTATCGGCGTAACCTATCTGACCTCCCTTCATTTCGGCAGTTTTCTAATGCTTCAACCGCCTCCCGTTTTGCAAGCATTGGCGCTCTACGCAGTGTTGGCGTTTGCCTTCATCACTGCGTTATTCTGGGGCAGGGCGTATTGCGGCTACATGTGCCCTCTGGGAACACTCTTTGACCTGGCTGGGTATCTGTTGCCGCGCAAGTTTTCATTAAACGCAGGTGCCGATAGAGCGCTAAAATGGGTGAAGCGGATCATGCTTGTTGCAGTGCTGGCGCTTGCCTTGGGGCTGGGTTCAGCAGCTGTGCTCAAATACGAGGTGTTTGACACGGTTTTCCTGCTGGATGGGACTTTGGTCGCGGTGTTACTTGCAGTAGCCGTCATTGTCCTTTCACTCCCCTTTGGCAGATTTTACTGCCGCTATTTATGTGGGGTGGGGGTGTGTCTGGGCACTCTATCCAACTATACATTTGCCAGAATCAGGTTGGCGAGGGAGTGCGACAAATGCGGCAGTTGTGCCGGGGTCTGTCCGGTGGGGGCGATTACAATCGGCGAGAAGGGTTCGGTAGTAGATGCGGTGGAGTGCATCCGTTGCGGCGATTGTACCCGGATATGCCCGCATGTGCGCAAGTCGCGGGCATCTATCTGGCGCTGATTCTATTTTTTTCAAACTATAGCTGGAGATTTTGTTAAAATCATCGTTTTCACAGAGAAAAAGGATGATTAAAATGACGAGAATATTACTGACTGTAATAGTTGGCATAGTCGCCATCATTTGTCTGGGCGGTTGCGCACAGCAGCAAAAGCAGGAGGAAGTGGCGGTGGCAACGCTGGGCGGCACCACCCCCGAGGATGCCTTCCGCAAATACTTTGACTACATGGGCTCCGGTTCCTACAAGGAGGCGTTCGGTATTCTTGCCACGCCCTCGCGGCAGGCTTATGATCGGGCGGCGGTGAATCTGGCACAGATGCGCACCAAACTGGATTCCATCCCCGACCCGCAGGATCGCCTCTATTTGCAACAGCTTTATGCCAAGCTGACTGGCAACACCGGAGAGGATTTATTCATAGCGTTGATGAAGATGTCCGAAGTCCCGCAAAACACCACTCCGGTTACTTTGGGGTCGGTAACGCAGTCGTCAGATACTACAGCGGAAGCGATGAATAGCCAGGGGATAAAAGTCAGCTTTATCAAGGAGCCGGATGGATTGTGGAGAATAGAATTGCCAGCCGGTCAGTTGGAAGCATCGCTGGGGACATTGCAGGCGCGCTTTACCGCCATGGGAACCACAACCGTTGCTGCACCGCCACCGGTAGCACCACCCACTCCATCAGAATCCAGCACAACCAACAAATCCAAACCCGAAGCTAAGAAGTAGCAGATATGATAACATAATACTAATCAAAGCCACCCTGCGGTGGCTTTTCTATTTCTAAAAACCTTCTTTTTCTCTCAAATCCTGTATGCCTTTTATCTTTTTGAACTCCGCCGGGCTTAAGCCCCAAATCCCCTTTTTGTTGCGCTTCGCTTCTTTTTCGGTAGTAAGCCAAAGTGCGGTGTTAAAAACAGACATGGGGAAGATGATCACCTTGGCATAACCCTCCGCCACAATCTCTTTATTGATGCAGCGCCTCTCTCCCTTGCTATCCAACAGCCACACCACAGCGCGCCAGTTGCCATTCAAATCCTTGGGGGCGCTTGGCTCTATCTCCAATTCTACGCTCTTCCCTACAATGAGACTCTTGGTGAAATCCCGCGCTTTATCATAGAGCGGCTCATCTTTTTCGGGGCAATAAATGCTGAACAGTTGCACATTACCCATGCGCTTCGTCTTTATCAGGTCGCCACGCTCCACTGAAAGCACCTCATCCTTGATTGGCGCATAGAGCACGGCATCCTTGCTACCACTTGGCATTTCCGGGATGTCGGCGGGATTCACTGTGGTTGCCTGTGTCACCGCCAGAAGCATCAGCATCAAAAAGCTCATATCATCACCTATTTCATTATACACTGTCATTAGGATAAGTAAATATAGAGTTGTGTTACTATCGGTGGTTGCGGGAAGACAACGGAATTGGAATGAGGTTGGAAAGATGCAAAAGATGATCATAGAGGGCGGGCACAGGCTAAAGGGAACGGTAAGGATATCCGGCAGCAAGAATGCTGTCCTGCCGATGATGGCGGCGGCATTGTTGGCTCCCGGCAAAAGTGTGATACGCAATGTGCCGGAGTTGGCGGACATTGATACCATGGCGGAGGTTTTGCGCATCCTGGGTGCCAAGGTAGCCTGGGAGGGGAAGAACACCCTGGCGATAGATGCCACCGAACTGACCAGTCACATCGCGCCCTATGATTGGGTGCGCCGCATGAGGGCTTCCATTAATGTGTTGGGACCGCTTTGCGCCCGGTTGGGCAAAGCCCGGGTAAGCCTACCAGGTGGGTGTGCATTCGGTCCCCGCCCGGTTGACCTTCACCTAAAAGGGCTTAAAGCCCTGGGCGCGTCAATTAAAATTGATCATGGTTATATAGTTGCAGAATGTCCGCATCTGAAGGGAACGAAGATGCTGTTGGAGGGCAGCAGCGGTCCCAGCCGGGGCGCCACTGCCAATGTGTTGATGGCGGCGGTTCTGGCGGAGGGTGTGACCATTTTGGAAGGTGCCGCCATGGAGCCGGAGACCGAGGATCTGGTCAAGTTCCTGAACTGCATGGGAGCAGAGATAGAAGGTGGCGGAACCAGCCATCTGATCATCATAGGTGTGAAGGAGCTGCATCCCTGCGATTATGCGGTGATGGACGATCAAATTGAGGCAGGCACCTATGCTGTCGCCGGCATCATGGCGGGTGATGATTTAACGGTGGCAGGAATGAACCCGCAGTGGAATTTTGCCGTGCTGGATGCGTTTGAGCGTCTGGGCGTGCATTATGACGAAGGGTCAAATTGGGTGCGGGTCTATGGCGATGGGGAATTAAAATCCATAGAGGTTGTCACCGCGCCGTATCCCGGTTTTCCTACCGATATGCAGGCGCAGCTGATGGCGCTGATGACGATCGTTCCCGGCATAAGCACTGTGACCGAACGAATTTACCCTGAGCGGTTTATGCATGTGCCGGAGCTGATCCGTCTGGGTGCCAATGTGAAGATAGAAGGTGCCATGGCGATCGTGAATGGGGTGAAGAGCCTCAGTGGTGCCTATGTGATGGCGAATGACTTACGCGCAAGTGCAGCGCTGGTGCTGGCGGGATTGATCGCCGAGGGTGAAACCCATGTGCGGCGAATTTACCACCTTGATAGGGGCTATGAGCAGCTGGAGACGAAGTTAGCCGCACTGGGTGCCAGAATAACAAGGGTGGAGGAAGACGATGAAGCGGGCTAAGTAAGCCCGCTTTTGTTTAGTAGTCGTTTCAGGATGGTGGGATGGGCGGAACATCCTCCGATTCCACATCTTCGCGGCTGGCGCGGGGGATGAAGTCGGGGGAAGGCGTAACCGACTGCGGACGCGCAGAACGGCTATCTTGATCCAGGATGCGATAATCACTCACAATCGCCTTCTTGGTGCCCGGCTTATACTGGCTGTTATCCACCAGCGAGAAAGTGAGCAGGTGCTTGCTTGTCAGGTCATTAATCCGAAGTCCACGCGGCAGGTTGTTCTCATGGAAGAAGTAGCTTTTCCTTTGAATACCACCATTTTCCTGCCAGTCAAACAGATAAACAAAACCGTAGGAACCTTCCTGCCCCAGGCTTTCTATCATCCCTTGATACAGAGCGGATGGTTCGTCGCGGCGCTGCAGGCTATTACGCAGTAGCCCCGGCAGTAAGAATCCGCGGTAGAAAGAATCAGCTACGCGGATAAGGTTCTCGCTTACATTTTCAAATGCAATTACCTCCACCCTTAGCCCCTGGCTTTGCAAAGCCGTTGCCAGTGGGGCGAAGTCGCCATCACCAGTGCACAGGATCACCCTCTCCAGCCGCTGCGATTGGGTAAGGGCATCTACGGTCAGGTCAATATCGGCATTCGCCTTGATGCGAATCTCATCAGTCTCTGCATCACGGTAGCGTTTCACCAGGGTAATGCTGATCTTAAAACCTTGTTCACGGATGCGGCGGAAGTAATTATCAATTTTGGTCTTGTATTCAATATCACGGCTGGCTTTTTCTTCATCCAAGACAACATAAGTATTGGCTCTTAGTATTTCATGACCACCTGCACGGGCAATATCCAAAAGTATCCGGTAATCCATCCCATATCCACCGCATAAACGAATATTTTCTGCGTCAACAAATATGCCAGTCTTCATAATACTCCTTCATGTTTGGGTTGAAGAGATTGGGAGTTAAACAATTATTATAAGTGAACGGGATTATTTAATCAACAAAATATTTCTGCTGGATACCATCCCAGCTGCCTCGGCTTTGATTATATATACCCCTTTTGCTGCATATTGATTAGCCCCATCCCTGCCGTCCCATCCCAGCACCCGCGAATTGGCGGTCATCCAACCGCTCCATACCACCTTCACCAAATGCCCTGCCAGGTCGTAGACCTGCACCTTTACATTGCCATCACTCGCCAAACCGATGGGAATGGATAGTTCAAGCTGTCCGAACCCGCCCGGCTTGAACGGATTGGGATAGGGTGCCCCCAGCGACAGTGTAACCGGTGCAGGCTGACGCAGGGGATTTATCGCCCGCAGATAGTCCACCTCGCCATAGCCGAGTTGATCACTATGGCTGGGGTAATCCTTGCCGGCTGCCAGCAACTGGCTCTCAAGCTCATCGGGGCTAAGCGTGGCGGGAAGAGCCTGCGATGCCAGCAACCCCGCCAGCGAGGTAACGATGGGACATGCCAGCGAAGTCCCATCCGATTCGCTGATCAAATCGGCGCTGCCGGGGGTGCCATATTGTGATAGATAATCGGCATAACTAACCACATAGAGCGACCAGATGAACTCACCGGGGGCGGCAAGGTCCAACTGCGGACCGAAGTTGGAGAATTCGCTGCGGGTGCCGGCAGGCGAGGTGGAACCAACCGCAATCACACCGGGGAATGCTGCAGGATAAAGCACTGGTCCACCGTCATTACCGGCAGCTGCCACCACCAGTGAACCTTTTTGCCGGGCATAATCGCAGGCATCCTGCAGAATCTGCGAAGCTTTAATCCCTCCCAGGGAAAGATTTATTACTGCGGAACCTTTGTCAGCTGCCAGTCGTATCCCATCGGCAATATCGCTGATGTAGCCCCCACCCTCGGGATTCAAGACCCGGATAACCAGGATGCGACAACCAGGTGCCAGCCCGCAGAATCTATCCTGGTTCCCCATGTGGCTGGCAATCACGCCGGCAACTATCGTCCCATGCGAGACGCCCCCATCGGGAATGCCGTCACCGTCGTCGTCTATGCCGTTACCCACACTGGCATCCGGATAATAAACATCGGGGTTGGGGTCACCGGGGTAGTCGTTATCGCCAGGGACTCCGGGATCTTCGCCCACAAAGTCGTATCCCGGCACCACACGATCATAGAGATCGGGGTTGTCCATATCCACACCTGTATCCAGCACTGCAATCAGGATTTGCGGGCTGCCACTCTGCATATTCAAACCAGAGACGCCTCTGCCCACGGCGTTCACGCGGAAGGAATACCACTGGTCAGGATAGTAGTTGCTTGCAGGATCAGGATCGTTGGTGCAATATGGGTCGTCAGGCACCATGGTTGCACGGCACATATAATTGGGTTCGGCGATCTTTACACCGGGGATGATGCGCGCCAGATTAACGGCATCGGTCAAGCTGATGCCATCCGGTATGCGCAGGGAACGATAAGGGCTGTTGGAGTTTTCACCTTCACCCATAAACTTGAAGTGCATGGCTCGCATGCTCTCACAAGCTGAGGTTGCCTTTGCCGCGTTATCGTCCAGTTTGACCACGATCAAATGCCCATCCTGTTTGATCTGCGGCAACGGCTCACACTGCTTGAACAGAAGAGTATGCTCCATAGCAGGGGCAGTAGCAGTCAGGACTAGGGAGAATGAAAGTAGTAAATGCATATCAATAGATTTGTAAGGCATTCCCTTAAATAATACCACAGAAAGCCAATAACCAGGTAGGTTATATCCTCTGCTACCATTCGAAAGGGTGTTTTGAAAAAATGCTTTAAACTCTACAAATGTTTTGCTATAATTATAGGGTCTAGTTAACTCCCCGCGCAAAGGAAATTAACCAGTCACAGGATTAACCTCGGGCTGGGGCAAATGCTGCCCCGGCTCTTCTTTTTTTTCCCAAGGAGGGATGAATGACAGCACTTAGTGCAAGTTACGAAGCACAGCGCCGCGAAGGTGAGCTAATCAGCTACAAAGTCGCCGCTAGCGCATTGATTTACAAGGGTGCCTTGGTGTGCCTGGATGCGGATGGCTATGCCATTCCCGCTGCCGACACTACCGGGCTAATCTTCATAGGTGTAGCATATGAGGATGGCGATAATTCCACTGGAGCCGATGGCGCCATCAAGGTGCGCGTGCTTAAGACGGGCACCTATCTGGTCGCCAAGGCAACAGCTGCCCAGACCGAACTCGGCAAGGTCATGTGCATAGCCGACGACAATACCGTTGCCGCCGATACCACCAATGACATTCCTGCAGGTATCGCGGTGGAAGCACCCGACAGCTCGCACCTGCGCATTCGCATAAACAACTACACCAAGTAGGAGGAAAACATGGCAATAGTTCCGAGCGATATCGCCGAGTTTCTGACCGGCGCATTAAGGGCATCGTTTTTTGAAGCTTATAACAAAGTCCCGGTCAATTACAAGGATCTGGTGACAGAAGTGCCTTCCACCAGCAAGCAGGAGACTTACGGCTGGCTCGGTGGCGTTCCCGCCATGAAGGAGTGGACCGATGAGCGCCTGCCCCTGGGCTTGCTGGGTCACCAGTTCACCATCGTGAACAAGGATTGGGAGGCGTCCATCGCGGTTGACCGCAACGCCCTTGCCGATGACCAGCTCTCGCAGGTGAAAGCCCGCATCAACTCGCTGGCAGATGAAGCCTCGCGCCATCTGGATCAACTGGTGTTTGAACTGCTGGCGGATGGTTTTACCAAAACCTGCTATGATGGACAATTCTTCTTTGATAGCGATCACAGCGAAGGAAGCTCCGGTACCCAGTCCAACCTGGGCTCTGACGAGCTTTCGGCGGCAGCTTACGGGGCGGCACGCGCCTCCATGATGCGCATCAAGGACGACCGCGGCAGACCCATGGGCGTGATTCCCGATACTTTAGTGGTTCCACCCAGCCTGGAGGAGACTGCATTGCAGATCCTGAACAGCGATACCTATCCGGCAACTGTGGGTAGTGCCAGCGGAGTAGGTAACCCGTGGAAGGGTTCCGCCAAACTGGTGGTCAGTCCGTTCCTGCCCGACGATGAGGATTGGTTCCTGCTTTGCACCAGTCGTGCCATTCGCCCCTTAATACTGCAAATGCGCAAACCGATTGAATTCACCTCACTGGAGGAGAATTCAGATACCGGATTCATGCGCAAAACCTACTACTTTGGCGTGGATGCCCGTTATAATGTGGGTTTTGGTATGTGGCAGTTCGCCTACGGTAACAAGATGAGTTAAGGCTGGCGTTGAATGTGAAAAGAGGGCGTGGCGATGCTGCGTCCTCTTTTTTACTTCTTTCACCAGCAAAAAATAGTAAAATGGCAGGATATGCCCGAAATGTGCGAAAAAGAGGTTCCCACAGCCATGGAACTGGCAACAGCCATCGTGGACGCCGCCAACAACTATCACGACAAAGGATTGAGCCTTTTTGAGCTGCTCTGTTCGCATGATTGTTTTGATGTGAACATGGAAGGAATGGAAGAAATACTCGGTTCGGTTACCAAAGGTGGACCGTTGCGCCATCTGCGTAAATCCGGCGAAATATTGGAGATGGTGGCGGTGGGGCAGATGTCGCTCTCCCTTGCCGGGCACACCGCCAATCTGCTGGGCAAGGGAAGTTTCCGCATCAAAGGAGTCCGGGGCGAGCAGTTGGAGGGTGGCATCCTGGATATTCTGGCGCGGCGGAAGGTTGCCCCTTATTACGGATATCTTATTCACAAATTCACCGGTCTGAGTTTTCACGGTCCCCTCGGCTCTTTGGTGGGAAGTGTGTTCGTCTTCCAACAGCAGGGCTTGGTCTATGCTGCGGCGCGGGTCGCTGGCATTTGGCTCCTGCCCCCTGATCTTTAATATTTTAAAATTATAAAACAAATGTATGGTATAATCGTAGGGTAAATAATTAAATAAACCAGGGGAAAAAATCCCGGGCATGCCTTTTAGGCACGCCCGTTTTTTATTTCCCATGAAAGGAGTGCTATGGCTTACACAACAGTGGCTTCCGTCCGTGCCCGCCTGCCGCTCATCACCACTGAAATCCAATCCGACGCATTGATCACGGACTACATCGCACAGGCGGATGCCGAGATTGATGCCCGGCTGCGTTCAGTTTATGCCGTGCCGTTTCCCAACCCCGATTCGCTAGTGAGGTATATCTCGTTGGAGCTTGCCTGTTCCCAAACATTGGAAAATGTGTATGGCGCATCGGTTCCAGAGGGTGCTGAGGTGCCGGCTAAAATGAGGGAACGGGTCAGGGCTTTATTGGATGGGATCCTGGCGGGATCAATCCTACTCACCGGAGTTTCACAGAAAAGTGCTACTGCTCCCTCTATTCATACTGAGGGGCTGATTCGCGACACCGAGGGCAAGAGCGAATTCTGGGTGGATCCCGAGGTTCCTATGCGCCGGGGTGATGATTGATGGCTTACGCTATTTATGCCAGCCAGTTCCGCGATGACATGGAAACGATGCTAGCAGAGCTATTTCCGCAAGCCGGGATAATTCGCACCGAGGAGCCTGCTACACCCATGAAGTCTGGCAAGCTCTATATAGTGCTGGGAATTCCAAATGCCAGTCTGAACAACAGCAATGGAGGAGTTGCCACCGCCAAAATGAGCGGGCACATCATCCTGCACTATGAGGGTGTTAAGCGGGACGATGCCGAGGACATCCTCACCGATGCCGCCGAGCGCCTGGCGCAATTTCTGGGGCATGCCGCTGACACCCACCATCTGGTAGTGGACAAATGGGCTGCGGTGCGGGATATCACGGTGGGCAGCCTGCCTCAGCCTGGGTGGCGCGGACGGCATGGTTACATGCGTTCCCTCGTGGTCAGGTTCACCGTCCATTTCCTCTATCCATCTCTATGAAAGGAAGGAATCATGTATCTTGTTGGCAAGGGAGCGTTGATCAACGCCACCACGGGGGTGGAATTCCCCCATTATGCCGATTTGAAACTCAATTTTGAAACCAAGCATGTAGAGGTGCCCTTTGGTGATAAAAACGGCAGCGATGTGATAGTCACCGACCAAAACATTAGTGGGCACCTGAGCTGGGAACAAGTGGATGTGGTGCTGCTGGCTGCCCTGCTGGGTTCCGCCAGTGCATCCGGCACTATCAAACGCATGCGGCTGGAGGAGCACACCATCCCTGCAGCACCCGGTCCTTATACGGTAACGCTTGCCAAGAGCACCAACATCGCACTCACCGAGATCGTTAAAGACACTGAGGGCAATCGTTTGGAACGGGTGAGTGCCAATCCTGCGTCCGGTCAATACAGCATCTCCGCTGCCACCCTCACCTTCCATTCCTCGCTGGCGGGCGGGAAGATCTATGTGGATTATTTTTATAGCGAAAACACAGGCAAGCACATAGCCATTGGTCCATGCGACCTGCCCGCTGCCTTCAAGCTGGTAGGGTGCGTGCGGCTGGCGAAATCCTCCCCAAACGATAGTGAAGGTGACATGGTGATAGTAGCCAACCGCTGTGTGCGCACCAGCAGCATAGACCTGGGTGGCTCTAACGGCGAAGTTAGCGGGCTGGGCTTTGATTTCACTATCGTGAACCACAGCCCCGGCGACATGACCATCTACTTCCCCTGAGGTGAGCAATGGACGATTTAACAAATGAAGCCATACCTCAACATACGCTGGAGGGATTGCGCCGGGCAACTGGGGAGACAATCTCATCTGCCGGTGATGCATTTGATCTAGTGCGCAAGACAGTCACTGTGGGAGCTGCCACCGTGCCCATCGCCAACCTGCGGGCGCTGTGGATCATCGGCAGGATGAGTGAAAAGCTTAATCCGGATGATCCTGCATCGCTGCTGGCAATCCTGTGGGTGCTTTTCCATCAGGATGATGATGTGGTTCTTGACGCTGCCGAAGAACCGCCTGGTTTTGACAAGCTCTCTGATCTAGCAGTCAAGATTGATCTGGTTAACCTGCCCGACTATATGGAGGCGCTAGAGCTGATGTTCAGCCTGGTGCGGGGAAAACCACCGGCTCCGGGGGAGGGGGGATGCCCATGTCACTGTGGATAGCAGGCATGATGCAGGCATTGCCCGGATTAACGCTTGAGCAGATTACTGTGCAGATGAATGCGCTTCAGGTGCGAACCCTGGCTGTGGGATTGAGCCAGCTTCAGCAAAGGCAGCATGATGAATGGGGGAGGATAAAGAGCCATGGCAACAAATGGACAGGATGATACTTATGAAGGTTCCCAAGGCAATTCCCAGTATTGGTCTGATATTAATCCCGATCTCCGTGGGATGAGTAATCAGCTCTTCCTGGACATCACATCGCTTCTCAAGGAGACGCTGTTCGAGCCGGGGAAATGGAAAGACGCTCTGAGTGCCAGCCTGCGCAATCTAGGCAAGGCAGTTGTGGATACTTCTGCACAAGGCATAGCAAAATCCATCATCCCATCGCTGGCGGGGTCAATTCCATTCATCGGTCCCGTTCTAAGCGGTCTCCTGAGCCTCCTGCCCTTTGCCGAAGGCGGCATAGTTCGCGGCTCACGCTTTGGCATTCCGGCAATTGTGGGTGAGCGCTACACCGATGAGATGGTCATGCCCCTCTCGCAGTTGGGCAGGATGATGAACGCTCCTTTGCCTGCGGCAGGTAACGGGGGGAATGTTAATGTGGAGTTGCACCTCTCCGGCGCGCTGGTGGATACGACGCATTTGCAACGCGAGGTCTGGCGTGCCGCCAGAGCCGGGCAGGCTGCCGGCATGTCGCACCGGGTCAGTCAGAACATCGTGCAGGAGTCGGGGTGGTGAGCATGGGCGACTATTTCCTGCCCTCACGGTTGGTGCTTACACGCTGCCCCAAACCACCGCAGATGACCTCATCGGTTATCACCCGGGAATTCGGTGCAGATGAACTGCTTTCGGTATCACCGCTGGAGTATCAAAGTGAGGAGCATCCCGGCATAGTGGCTTGCGGGGGGATGGAAGTGGAAGTGAGTCTTGGGTCAAGTTTCAGCGAGCCAGCCAGGTTTGATTTGCTGGATGGCTTGGATCCCGACCACGAGCGGCTTCTGGGCGATCTTTATTGGCATTTGAACGGCAGGGAAGTGCTGGGTTTTTCCGGTGTGATGGATAACTACCAGCACGATACTGCGCGTCTTAAGGTCATGTTCACACTCAGCGGTGGATTGAGCCTCTACCGGGATATTTTAACGCAGGATTTGCTGGACACTGTAACTGGAGAAGCATGGCAGGGCAGACCGCTGGGGTTCATCCTGAACGGGTTGTGCGATCTGGCGGGTCTCGCGCAACACAAACGCCATATCAAGCTCCCGGAGTTAAGCTCGCAGCAACAATTCTGGTCCTATGCCGAGCGACCGGAACGCCGCTGGACCGGGGGATTCCAGGCAGACGATTCAAGTATGAGTGTCACAGCGCTGGCTTGCGGAGGTGGCGAACTGTTCGTTGCCCTGGATAGGCATATCCTGGCGTATAATCCCGAAACACAGAGCTGGCGGTTTATAACAAGTATCCAACCCCAGCCATCTTCTGGATTCTGCACAGTTGTTGTTCTGTCTATGGACTATCTTTCCAATCCTCCATCTTTAAGGCTTTTCTGCGCCAATCGCCCTGTGCCGGCATTCGGCGGTTTTGCTGCATATGACGATCAAGTTGCCTGGGAGGTGACTATAGTGCCATGAGCGACCAATACATTACCGACCTTCGTCATGTGGCAACCGAGCGGCGACCTTCGCGTGGCAGCAGCTTTCTGGCATATCATTCCAGCCAGTTTGACGGAATAACAGTTCACTACAAGTACACAACGAATTATCAGGCGGTTGGCTTCGTCCCCCCATCCTTACCCAACAAGAATGCCGGACTGTCCGATCTGGCGCCATCGTGGCAGGACCAACCGGTGCGCTCCGGACGGCTGATGTTCGCTATTAGTTACACCGATAGTGTCAGCGCTGGTGAGCAAACCATCCGCCTGGCGCCAATCGCCATCGCCGATCCCCGTGTAACCGAGGGAGACTATTATCGCAGCACATGTGGCTTTCCCAACCCGCTCGTCATCAACAAGGACGACAGGGTGGTCATGTTATGCGGAAACTGTCGTGACGAGTTGGGTCGGGTCACCGAAGTGATTGATAACGGCTGGATTCGCGTCAGCCAACCCTGTCCTTACAATGCCCCCGGTTGGGTCTACAATTCATCAACCGGCGAGTGGATTCGCATCCTCACTTTCCTCATTTATCCAGCCGATTACGATTATACCCCCAATGTTCTGATAGCGGAGCCAACCTGGGTGACTGCCGAACATTCATTTGGCGTCGAGCAATCGCCCGATCCAGCACCTGTGAAGGCATTCATACGCTCAGGACCACAGGGGCAACCCGACTACTGGTTTGGCGGCAAGGCGCGGGAGCTACCGCTGCTGCTTGATCCCGGCTGGTATGCCTTCCGCAGCCAGGATGCGACCTTTGGCGAGGATGAAGGCTCCGGCACGGTGGGTGACGAGCGGAACTGCTACCGACAGAACGGTTCAGTCTGTCCCTTCACACTGTGTTACGAAAGACCCCAACTCTATTTTGATAGCAAATCCCAAATCTACAGCCATAGTTTTTCATCCACCCTGCCTGATGAGCGAAGGATGAGCCGCAATGCTTTGGTCGCTGTATCGGGGGACGCTGGATACAAAATACTGGCAGTGGGCGAAGGTGGTATAAGTGGCGGGGAAGGTGCAGTGGCAGTGAACAGGTTGACCATCAACCGTAAGTCCGGGGGCATGGTCGCACCACAGTGGAATCTCTCGTCCGATGTGTATTCAGTGGAAAGCACCACGCTGAGCCAACTATTTGTGCGTCAGCAGGGTCAACCATTTACCGGCTACTTGATCGGCGCGATTAGCAATTCACAGGCTGGAGAGGTTCACTTCGCTGAGACCGAGTTGGAGCCACGCTGGCGGGAGACCGGCATAGAGATCATGCATGCCGCACCGTGTGAATCGGAGGCGCTGCCTGCCAACTACCAGGGACCCAGTGTGCTGGATCTCTTCGCCTACAGCGGTTATAGCATGATAACGCCAGGCAGCATCATCCGTCTTGCCGATGCCGGTGACCCCGATGCTACCGGTGACTGCTATCTAGTGCTGGATAACAACGATGATCAACCATACTACCGCCAGCTACCCATTGATGGTCAGCTCCAATACGAAGCCTGGACGCGACTAAGTATTTTTGGTGCCAACTTGCAGAAGGTGCTGGTGCGGGTCTCAGAGTTTGTCTATGTAGAGCAGCTTGAGTTTAACCGCGATGATTTTGTTGGCAAGCGGATATATGTGCTGGAAGGCTATCGCTATCGTTCACGATGGAAGGCTTGGGATGGGATTGAGATCCACGCAGTCCATGAGTGCGTCTGTGATACCGGTGATATACCTGAAGGCAGTGAACTGCGTTATGCAGAGGAGAGAATTCCCCGGGGAGAGAAATACACCGTAGGTTGGCGCAACGACCGCCTGCCATTCAGGCAGATTGAGGTGGGATCAGATTCCTTTAATCAGCCAGATACTAACGATATGGTGGGAGATCATGTAGCGCTTATCAAACTCAACCAGGGTGATCTGACTGGTGAAATTCGGGTGTTATTGGGTAAGGAGCAGGAATTAATTGTGGAGGAGAAGGAGCTTCCGCCGCCGCAAAGCCTGTGGCAGGTTCCCACCGAATCCAATCGTGTTTATCTTTGCTGCAACCTTGGCGAGGGAAGGGATGAAGCCTGGCTGGTATTTCACCCCTCCATGACGAACCGTGAGGTTTGGGTCCGATACAGTTATTGGAGTCGGGAGCTTCACATTTCGCACTTCGCCGAAAGTGATGGCAATGTCTATGCCTGTGAAGCCGGAAGCGGGAAATGGCTCAAGTATCTTTACACCTCCAAATCATGTGAACTGGTCTCGAGCGTCAAGGCTGGCGGCGCCGGTATACTGACCCAGCCTGCCGTTGATTCTGCAGGCAACATCTGGACGGTAACCTCACCCGGGGGGTTGCTGGCAAAGTTCGGACGGACTCATACCGGTCATGTGGATAGAGCCGATCTCAATGATGCCAATTTTGCAACCGCAGTTGCCGAACTGGCACAGTCCTTTAACGCCATCACCTTTTCCGATCACATAGGTCACTTCTATTTCCTCCCCCGCTCCTCATCCAGAGGCGCGATTCGTTACCTATCACCTGACGAGATATTGCTGCCCGGCGCAAGCGTGGAGTATCAGCCGGGGACGGAATCAATCCGCATAGACTACAACGGTGGTTCGGTACGCAAGGGCAAAACAAGTCGGGAACTGCGGCTTGATCTTGGCATGATTGTCAGCCGGTCACATGCGCAGATAGTGTGCGACCGGTTGTTCACAGATGCCAATGCCGGCAAGATAAGTGTCAACTGCGTATTTCTACCCGATATCTTGCTGGGCAACCGCGTTGGTATTCCGTCGGCGCTGCTGGGCGAAGGTTCCGGTTATGTTGTCGGCATAGTTATCCGTTTCGTCCATGACCACAAAAAACAATCAACCTCTCTCACTCTGCTCAGAGAGTTAAATAGCAGCGTTTCGTCTGCTCAATCCCAAGCGTGAAGGAGGAGCTATGAGCTTTAGTAGTTTTGTCTCGGGTGGGGTGGCGCCACCGCGTGCGGTACTAGCCACCACGCAGGCGAATATGCCCGAAGCGGTTACGGTTGATCTACCCCAGACGGGCAGCGCCGGCATGCAGGAGGCATTTGAAGAGATAGTGCTTGCCGAGGATGAAACCATGTCCGGCAGCCGTCGCTACCTGACCGCAGGCTTCCGTTACCATATCAAGATTCACTATCCTTATCTTTCGCTTGCCGATTACCGCAAACTTGTGCAAATCATCACTTACAGTAATAACTGCGGTGGTTTCTATTTCCTCCCCCACAGCGATGGGGAGTGGCAGTTCCGTGTGGCAGCCGGCAGTGGCTGCAACTTCAACTATGTCGGGGGGAAGTTCCTGGGCTACGAGGGCACGCTGGAACTGATTGGACTGGACCTTCTGCGTTCAATCCCTATTGACAGCGAAGTGGGCTGGTCCGACTTTTGTTCGCCTGACTATCTTTATCTAGAATCCGATAAAGGATTGCACCAGTTTGCTGCATCTGGCTTTCCCGGCGATTTTGAATCATACCGCATCGGTGATGATCCCTCCGGCTGGAGTGAATTCGGCAGCGGGGGTAGTGCAGTCATCGCAAGGGTGGATGGGAAAAAAGTCTATCGGTTCACTCAGAGTAGCGGCATCCGTGGCAGCATCGCCGGCACAAGTCTTGGCAATCTTATAGCGGAGGTAGATATTCACGGAAACACAACCGATGACACATGCGGAGGGTTTTTGTTCCGTTATCAGGATAGCAACAATCATTATCGGATTAGCCTGGATATAGCCGGCGACGCGATCAAGGTGCAGAAGATGCAGGGGGGAGAGCTTAGCGATCTTGCCACCTACTCAAGCATAGGTCTGTTGCCGCAGAGATGGTTCACCTTGAAGATCGTGTTGGTATCCAATGTAATTGGGGTATTTATCCGTAATTCTGATTCCGAGGGGTGGGACTTTAGACCATGTGGTAATCCGGTTACCGATGCATCGTTCCCCGAAGGTAAGGTTGGTTTGTTCGCAGTGCATGGCACCTACGATTACCGCGAGATACTGGTGCGCCCTTCCGATCAGTCCGATCCCTACTATCTGCCAACAGACATCACACATCTTGCTCACTTCTGCCCGGAGAAACTCACCGGCGCGGCAGCGGAGCTTAGCGTTTCGTAAAGAGAGGAGAATATGAGCAATTTCCGTTTTGGCTCCTGGGTTAAATACAGTCTGGTCAACCTTTACCCATCAGAGGGGGAGGTGGCAGCGAAGCGGGTGGATGCCACCAAGCTCAACGCCATATTGGGCGAGGCAGCAGAACTGCCCGGCTTGCGTTATGCACATGGCAGTGATTGCGAGCAGGCGGGCGGGAGTTCCCCAATCCAGCTTGATCTTTACCTGTGCAATAGTTACGGCAAGCGGGGTATTGTGAATAATGGGGAGCGGGTGTGGGCATGGGATGGATCGCATACCTGGCTCACCGCAGCCTCCGCCGATGACCGCGTGATTTTGGTCAATGATGATCTGATCGCCGGCAGCGATGTCACCGACTATACCCAATTAAATTTATCCAACCTGCACTTCCTGGCACTGCAGGGCGCTTTAGGCTGGCAATTGGGCAAGGACGACATCGCGCGGGGAAGTCGCACGGGTGCCCTTCATCTGGATGATTTGCAATATTCCGAGGAAGACACCACCAATGCACTTACGGCGCTGGAATCGCTTGCTGATGCGTTCTCTGTGGAACACACCACCGAGGGAGAGCACAAGGATGGAGTGATCTCCGAGTCCAATCTTAGTCCCGACTGCCTGATGAACCAGGGCATTTTGAACTATGTCCATGGCGGGATGGAATATCTTGGCGAAGAAGGCAAATCCGATGGCATGCAGCAGTATCCCGCCGGATGGCATCCCTATAATTCGCCGCAGGTGCTGGAACGCAGCTCAACCCGGGCATATTCAGGGGGATACTCGGCACGGGTGGTTGCCACCGGCTCCGACCAGGGGCTGGTAACAGTGCTTGATGTAAGCAATTTCCGCGGGCAAGCACTCTCCGTTTCCGCCACGATCTACTGCGTAGATAGTATCCGCGTCATCCTGGAGATTTATGATGGGGTGGCAACCTACAGTGCCGCAGCAGGTGGTTCCGCCAACAGCTGGCAAAAGCTCACCAAGGTGTGCAGTATAGCCGCAAATGCGACCACGCTGGAGATAAGGATCAAATCAAACGCCGCTGGCACCTTCCACGCCGATGATGTAATGGTATGCCATGGTGCCTTTCCCCTGCATTACACTCCGTCGTTCTGGGAATCGCAGATGGGCGCGGGGCAGGTCAGATCCGCCTACCGCAACCTGATGGGCAATGCCGACTTTAATCTTTTCCCGGTGCTAACCGATCCCTATTATCCGTTTCTATGGCAAAAAGGCACCGCCGACGCCACTTCCTCCACCGTGGATACTGATCCCGCCAATCAGCTTTATGGCAGCAGTGTATGGAACCTGAAGCTGGAACCGAACCAATCAGTTATCTACGAGGCGGTTGCGCCCACCCAGGAAACAGCGCGCAGGTTTTATGGGTCAACTCTTTCGTTCACGGTGGATTTAAAACCTCATGTCACGCCTGGCACCAACCCTATTGAACTATTCATAGAGGATAGCGCCGGACTGACCAGCCGTGCCGTGAAATACGATGGCGTTGGTTACGCGCGATTCACGGTGCAGCGCCCGATTGTAGATGGTGTGAGTTGGATAAGAGTCGGACTCAGGAATACCTCCAGTCCCGGCTCCTTCTGCCGCTATTATATTGGTGGTGTGCAATTGCAGACCGGCAGCCTGCATGACCGCTGGGCTTCGGGAGATTACCTGGTGCCGGGCGTGATCTCGCATGGCTATTCGGGAACCCCCGCTGCCGGGACCTTCCTCAACCATGCGGGGGTAGCGGGCAGCACGACGCATGGACCACAGGTGAATGGTGTGCTGGCTGGTGTTTTCTCCCGGCTGAGTTATTCAGCAGTGCCCACATCAGATACCTGGCGCTTTTACATCATCAAAGCCGACGATACATCTATTAATGATGGTTTCACCACCTCAGCGAAGTTGAATGAGCGGGCGCTCACATTGAGTCGGGATTATTGCTGGAAGAATGCCCGTCTGGCATGCAAGCTGAACGCAGTGGGAGCAACAACCGGCGCCAATCCCATCCTATGCAGCACGGTCTATGTAATTCCGTAGGGTGCGAGCGAAGCGTAGGCAGCCTGTTTAGCGGTATTGGCGGCTTTGACCTGGGACTGGAGCAGGCGGGATGGCGGGTTCTCTGGCAAGTGGAGAACGAAGAGTTCTGCCGGAGGATCCTCAAGAAGCATTGGCAGGATGTTCTCCGGCACGGTGACATTCGAACCTTTGAGCCTGCTAACTTTTTGCCTGTCCGGATGATAACTGCGGGATTTCCCTGCCAGGACTTTAGCTATGCAGGTAAACGCCGGGGGCTTGCTGGCGCTCAATCGGGACTATTCGGCGAGGTGATGCGCATCATTGGAATTGTCAAACCGGAATGGTTAGTGTTGGAAAATGTGCCTGGGTTGCTGACATCAAAGGGAGGGGAGGATTTTGCCGAGGTCATCACAGCGCTGGAGCAATTGGGGTTCGGTGTGGCGTGGGGAGTGCTGGATGCACGATGGTTTGGACTTCCCCAAGCCCGGCAGCGCCTGTTCGTTGTGGGGTGTGCTGGACGCGATTGTCCCCCTCAGGTTTTGGCTCCGCCCCCCGATAGCGGCATACCTGCTGAGCCGGGGGCAAGTGCTGAATCCTCCGCCCGCACCCTTACCCGAATGCACCGGATGTGCGTTGCCGACAGGCTATCGGTTGGATTTGTGCCGGCTGGCACATTCATCCGTGCGTGTCCTCACCCCGACAGAGTGCGAGAGGTTGATGGGCTTTCCCGCCGGCTGGACCCTGCCCGCATAGGCGCTCTGGGCAACGCGGTATGTGTTCCCATCGCCCGGGCGCTGGGTGAGAACATCTTAAGGATAATAAAGGAGGACGATGGCAATAAACATCAAGAACGGCGAATTCAAAGGGGAGACCAAAGCCAGCATCCGCACGCTGTTTGACATGGTCAAATCCTATAACAGCACCAACGCCGAGGAGCACAAATCGCTGGAGGAACGGCTGGAGAAGCTGGAACAGACACTTGCACGTTCATTGCTGCTGCAATCGCTGATCGCATCTTTACTGGGGTTGGCGGTTGCCGGCGGGGTAAGCTGGGCTTTTGCGCACCTTTAATTATCCGACAAATTGGAAAGCGGGTCAAAAGCCCGCTTTTTCTTTTGGAAGACTACTATTTCTTGCTTTCTGCTTTGGCTAATGCCGGATAGATATAGGAAAAAGCGCGATCAAAGGGATAATCCGCCTTCCAGTTAGCTTCCACCCCTACCATAAAAGGCAGCGCGATCATCTTGCCGGTGCGGTCGGTGGTCACTTTCTTCTCTTCCGGCTTGGTCTTGTCCTTCTTTTTCTTCCCGGTCAGCCTGTCCTTTTCATCCTGTAGCTTGGCTTTCTTCTCGTCAGGGGTCAGCGCTGCCTCTGCCTGTGCTTCCTCCAGCTTCCGCTTCCAGCGTGGTATAAGCTTCTCGCCGATCGGATTAGTGGCGTAGTATTCCAGCACAACGGTTTTGCTCTCCCCGGCGGTGAGAGTCCCCACCTGCGCTTCGCTCTCGGGGCATTTGCCGGTGCTGTTGCTGCGGGTGATGGTAAGCTGTAGGTCTTCCACTGCATTTGTGCTCTGATTCGTCACCGTTACCTTTAAGCGAAATCTGCCTCCGCCGGTACCCGCTGGTTCCAACGCCAGCTTGATCGGCAGCGTCCTCTGCGCATTGCGAAACGCGGTGAACGAAGCCGCACCCGAAAGGGCGTAATCACTGGGCATGTAGTTGGGTCCACGCCGCAGATAGAGCGCCCGTTCCAAATCATGCCAAAAAACCCCCTGCACCAATGCCTTGTCCGCCTTCATACCGTCCTGCGCCTGCACACTGCGGCGGTAGTATTCATCGGGTGGGGGACGACCGGGTGCCCAGCGATTCTCCAGCAGGTTGTAATCCACACAGTTGCCCTCTAGGATGACACCCTGGTCGGCTCGCAGATATGTTGGCCAGCTCTTCATCATGTAGTCATATTCATCACGGTTCGCTTCGTAGAGCATCACCAGGTCATAGGCGCCGGCGTCATTGAACATGAGCGGATCCTGACCGTGCTGATGCCCCATTTCCCACCCCAGGCTGAACACAAAGAATGGCTTGGTGATGCTGGCATCGCGTCTGATATCCGCCACGATGCGTGCCACATAACTGGCGCGCCACCATTGCCAGTGCTGCATCATCACCTGATTACGCTTGCCCCGCAATTCGCCCAACATCCACAGCATCTTCTTCTCCAGGTTCCGGCTCTGCCAATCCTCCGGCACCGGGATGCCCATCTCGCTAGTGAACAAATCCACCAACTCGTAACCTCCAAAGCCGCTGCGGATGTAATCCAGACCGATCCAGTCAAATTCATCATGCTGCTGCATATAGCGGCAAAGGTCGGTTAGATCCTTCTTGCGCTTGGCGTCACCGAGGCAGAAATGTAGTGTGGTGAGCAAGACACCGCTGGTGGACATGTTGCGGGAAAGCTCATAGCCGCAATTGGTCACCTGCGTGGTGCCATAGGAAAGATAGGCTCCCGCCCAGCCGCCGAATTGCATGCCCTGGCGGTGAGCCTCTTGCCCCAATTCCAGGGCGAAATCCAGGTTGTATTGCTTGAATGGGTGTTCGGCAGTGGGTCCCCAGCGGGCTTTGGTTATTCCCACCGAATAGAAGAAATGGCTGGCACCCATGTAGTGCGCCCAGTCCAAAAGCCCCTGCCAGCTTACATTTTTGCCGTCGGGACCCTCCATACGCAGCTCCCGAAACTCGGAGTCCGATTCCAGCGTGACCACTGCCATGCCCGCGGGCGGGGGAGGAAGGTCAAGCTTCTTGATAGTGAACGGGATGCGCACTTGATTTGTGGCAGCGCCGGGAATCTCCGCCCTGACTACCAGTGTGCATTCGCCAAGGGGTGGGTTCCACGGCATCGCCCAGCTGCCGTGCCATTTGCCCGGCTCGGGGGTGGGGATGAGGTCTATGGCACTGGCATCGCCCACCGCGGGCAGCACATGTCCGTCCTTCTCCACCCAGGCAGTCAGCATGGCAACGCCGGGAGCGGAGTAGGCGATGTTCAGGTGCACGATCATATAACGGAGGTAGGCGGAGCGGTCTATCGTTGCCGAGAGTGGACCATCGGTGGCGGAGCGGGGCTGGGCGTCCAACTCATCCTGTGCGGTTAGGGTCAATTGTCCCACTGGGGTGGAGACCTCGGTGGAGGAAGTTTGCGGCGGGGAGCAGGAGGAGCAGCCGGGGAGGAATCGTGCTAAAATAAGAGCAATATAAAGGATGTATAGAGTTTTGTTCATGGGAAATGTTATCACACACCTGTTCTGATTCTTGATCTGTTTTACTTTGGATTAAGCCATTTGAAAAGATAGAACCTTTTAAACGGTCTATAATCCCCTTCAATTAGGGAAAGTTTCTCCTCACCAAATGAACTGATTAACTCATAATCTTTGCTTTTAGAAAGCTCAAATACCAAATGACGGGCACTGTTTAAGGCGAACCAACCACTGTAAGATAAATCAAAGAGCAAGTAATCAGCATCTGTTCTGTCTACTAAAAAAAAGATTCTATTGTTTTTATATAGATGGTGACAAAGGTTTTCCTGAGTTGCGACACTTACTTGAGTAGGAATTAGTGAAATTATTTTATCCAATTCGGATATATTAGGATCAGGTGGGTTTATACGAAGATTGCCAAAATTTATAAATGTAAATAGTAGAATTAAAATAAGAACTATCCTCGTTGTGTTCCAATTGCGATGTTTGCTCCATGAGATCAAATTGCGCAGACCGTAAAGGAAGGATATTGCCATCATGACAGCAATAGGATTTCCGTAATATGCACTAAGAGCTGCCTGTGTTTTAAACCCACTTGTTGTATGGATGAGAATGGGTAGTATTGTACAGGATATCCAAGGTGAAAGTAAAGGTAAAAACAGAAACGAGGCTAGGATTCGTAATACTCCAAGGCTAAAGATGGAATTGAAAATAACTGATGGGTTATTGATGAAATAGACAAATATTTCCCAAAAACTTTGACCATATTTACCCCAACGTTCATTTAAAAAGTGAGTGGAGGTCGTATTATTGGGGTTACCTAGATTTGGCATAATCACAAACATCACTAATAACCATGAAACTATGGAGAGACTCACTCCAATTAAGCCTTGCTTCCACCATTTCTTATAAATAATCACCCCAATGGAGAAAGCAAATGTGTAGAACTGTGCATCTTCTTTTATAGTCCATAGAGCGAGGAGACAAATAAGAAAAAGCCACGACCGGTCTTTCTCTAAACAAATGAAAGTTAGGAGGAGCAAAACAGGATAAGCGCTTTCATGGTGTAAATCCCAAGTAACTAGTGCATTAAATTCAAACATTGTGGTAAGAGATATTGCAAAAAGTATTGCGAAAAAGCTATCTTTTAGTAATATTCTTGATAAATAGAATGCTGTTATTACGGTAGCTGCAAGAGATGCAGAGTGATAAACAAATAGGGTGAATGGTGAGGGAAATATAAAATAAAAGGGAACTTGTAGAACTATAATTAGAGCGAAATGCTCACTAAGGTAACTTCTTTGAAAAATGGACAAATATAAGAATTTACCATTTAAGGTATTTACGACAGCTTGATAATACAATGTAAAGTCTAATTTTGGTTTTGATAATGAGTTAAAACTATGTAATTTTATTATAAAATATATGAGAGCAATGATAAAAAATATGAAGAATATAGTGTAACGCTTATTGCAAATATCTCTACAGATTGTGCTAAAACGATCATGCCAGACATTTTCGCTAAGAACAAATCGGGAGATAAAGAGCGCGGTTAAGATCATTGCTATCGTGTGAAAGCTAACAATGTTAATTTCTGCACCAAATATATTAATACTAAAGCCGGCAGTTGTTAAGACTACCAATAAAATGAATACCGTCAAAACCAAGGAGACATCTAAAGACCTTCTGGCTATATTACCGAGTGCTGATATGGGAACTCCTTTCTTATATTCTGCTGGTATTTCGATCTTTACTGAACCTTAGCTTAGGATGGTTTGAGAAACTCTCATGATTATTATAAAGGTGATAAATAAAAAATGCAATGCAGATACTGAGGATACTTCAAGTAACACTACTAGGTAAGATAAAACTAACATTCCTCTATTAAGAGGGGAATGTCTTTGGGCGCTACAAGAGTCGAACTTGTGACCTTCTGCACGTCAAGCAGACGCTCTAACCAACTGAGCTAAGCGCCCCCGCAATCATGTATTCTACCGATAAATTGTGCACCTGTCAAATCAAAACAACCCTCTACGATGATAACTACTGGAACTTTTCGCCGACAAACATAAACCGCTTTATCTTGCGGGTGCTGGTCTTGGGCAACTCCTCGTAGCGCACCTTGATCTTCTTTACCCGCTTGAAATCCGCCATGTGGTCGCAGATACGCCGCACCTCCTGCCACAACATATCGTGGATTTGTGGCTCGGTCAGCTCCCCGATGTAGTAGTGCTGCTCCGAGGCGTATTTTTGCACTCCCTCCATGTCGGGCACCACGATGGCGCATACATCCTCGCGATGGATGTCACCGGTCTTCACGCCCATCACCAGCGATTCCAGAATGAGCGGACTTGCGTTGATGGCGGATTCAATCTCCTCGGGGTAGATATTTTTGCCGGCAGCGCTTACGATGACATTTTTCACCCTGCCACTGATGTAGATGTACCCATCGCGATCCAGATAGCCGGAATCGCCAGTGGAGAACCAACCGTCGGTATCCAGCACGGCTTTGGTGGCTTCCTCATTATCGTAGTAGCCGCGCATAATCATGGGTCCACGAATCTGCACCTCGCCCACACCATTGGCGTTGGGGCGGGCGATGCGGAACTCGCATTCGGGGATGGGCGCGCCGGAACTGGCGAAGCGGCAGTCGTGGATGCGGTTGCAACTTACCACCGGGCTGGTCTCCGTCAGCCCATAGCCCTGCAGCAGGAAGAAGCCCAGCTCCCAGAATCCCTTGCTGATCTTGGGGGGAAGCGGGGCAGCGCCACTGATCATGATGCGCATCTTGCCCATGCCGGCTTTCTGCCGCAGGCTGCGGAAGAAGACCCTGCCGGCACTCTTCCAACCCAGCGCCCGGAAGAACCTGGTCAAGCCGAACAATACCTTGACCATCGTGCGCAGTGCCCAGGACTTCTCTTTAATCCCGCGGATGATTCCGTCATACATCTTCTCGTAGAGCAACGGGACGCCCAGCATCAAGGTTGAACCGCTGGCGGTCATGTCCTCTATGATCTCTTTGGATTTGAGCGAGCGCACATAGGTGATGGTGCAGCCCTCTATCAGGGGGATGAGCATGCCAGCGGTGGTCTCAAAGGTATGGTGCAGCGGGAGGACGGAGAGAAAAGCATCCGCCCCATCGTAGGGTATGATGCGATTGGTGTCGCAGGTATCGCGGGCGAGATTGCGGTTATCCAGCATCACACCCTTGCTGGTGCCGGTGGTGCCGCTGGTGAAGATGATCTCCGCCATGTCCTCCGGTTTGATCACGATATCATCCACACGGTGGTCGCCCCTGGTGCGCAGTTCCTTCCCCAGCTTGATCAAATCCTCCCACGAGCGCAAGCCTTCCTCGTTGTCTATGCCGATGATCTCGTCCAGTTCAGGCAGGCGGGATTTCATTGCCTTGAGCTCGGGCAGGAATTTGCAGTTGGCAAAGACCAGGCGGCTGTGGCTGCGCACCAGGATGGATTCATACTCCGCCGGTTTGAGGAGGGCATCTATGGGGATGGCGATGAACCCGGCATAGAGAAACGAAAGAAAGATAATGGACCATTCGGGACGGTTCTCGCTAAGTATCGCCAGATGGTCACCCTTTTTGTAACCCATCTCCAACAATGCAGTGGAGAGATTGCGGGCGATGTCAAACATTTCGGCATAGGTGTAGCGCACCCACTGGTCGCTATTCTCTACGCGTTTTTGCACAAATACCTTGTCGGGGAAGCGAGCAGCGCTATCCTCCACTATCTGCCGCACAGTGGAAAATCCCTTGTCGGGTCGTCTTTCAGTAATGTCGTAAGCCATGATCTCTATGGGAAGGAGTTGTTCATCCGCAATTATGATTCAAATTATAGCACCATGCTGCCAAGAACCGCATCAGAGTTTAGCCCATATTCCATCCACTATTTCCTTTTTCGCCAGCTCAAATCCGCCAAAGTCGTCTATATGCAGCATGGTCTTCACATTGGCATAGCGTGTAGGCGGATTCATCTCCGGAAAGAGGGGGCTGTTGAAGTAGTGCCGGGCAAATATTCTTTGCCCTGCCTCACTGGAAAGATAGCTCACGAAGTCGGTGGCAGCGATGGCTTTATCCACATCCGGGATGTTATCCATGAGGCAGATGACAAAGTCGCACATCATCGTCCTGGTTGGCGTCACGATGGTCAGTTCCTGGCTGGCTTCCGCTCTCACAAATTCCAGCGCATCAGCTTCGTAGGCAATCAGCGCATTTCCTCCACCCTCTTTTAACACCTGCAGAGCTTGACGGGCAGAAGCTGGCTGTTTTACAACATTCCGCTTGAAGTTCGCCAGTCCCTGCCTTGCTGCATCTTCGTTGCCGGCGTTCTGCTGCAGCAATATCTGGTATAAAGCAATAAGAGTCCATTGCCCCAGACTGCTATCCTGTGGGATTGGCAGCAATACCTTTAAATCGGGGCGTGTCAGATCGGCAAGCTCATGTAGATTGGATGGATTCCCGGCAACTGTAACGATAACTAATGGTGTTTGAACCACTACCCCGAATGAAGCCAACTGACGGTTGCGCTTGCCGGCAAGCCCTGCTCGCTCCAGCCGTTTGCGGTCGGCATCGCTGCCCAGAATAGCCAGTTCCACACCACTCCCTTTGGTATCAAGCAGTTCGTTCGTCAGCTTGGAGGAGGCATCGTATTTACCAACCACCGTCACTGATCCCATACCATTCAAGCCGCGCCAGGTGTTCCATTCACCTGTTATATCCTTAATTGCCGGCTCCAGGATGGATGAACCAACCAGTTTGATAGTCACCTGCTTTCTGCCTGCTTCAAAATCCTGACCAGGGTTGTAACCACATCCAGCGAGAGTGATTGAGATTAAGCAGAACAGTGTCGGAATGAGAATAGGCTTCATAAGGATCACCTACAATGCCTTTACACCATGGATCAATGTTCCGATGTTTTCAATGGCTATTGAGACTTCATCGCCGGGGCGCAGACACGATTCGTTGGGGACCATGATGCCGGTTCCGGTGGAAAGGAGCGTGCCGGGTGGAATGGGACCGCTGGTTAGTAAAGCAGCGATGAGTTCGGGTATTTTTTTACGCATAAAACTTGTATTGGATTCCCCCTTGAAGATTTGCACACCATCGCGCAACAAAGTCAATTCCACCTTAAGATTATGTGGATCGGGAATCTCTTCGGGTGTAGCGATGAAGGGTCCAATAACAAGGCAGCCGTGAAATATCTTGGATTGCGGCAGATAAAGCGGATTTTCACGCTCAATATCCCAGGCGCTGACATCATCTGCGATGGTATATCCGAGGATGGTGCCGTCGGAATCCAGGATGACCGCCAATTCCGGTTCCGGCATGGTTAGATGGCTATCGGGTCGGATGCCGGCGAAATCGCGGGGACCGATGGTGCGCGCCGGGGTGGCTTTGAAGAAGAGCTCGGGGCGTTTGGCAAAATACACCTGCTGGTAGATACCGCCAAGGCTTTTGGCATCAGTATCGCGTTCCAGGGCACTTTGGCGGTAGGTGACTCCAGCACCCCAAGATTCAGCAGGATCAAGCGGAGTTAACAGGCAGGGGTAATCGGAACCCGGCGGGTTCTGAACAGATCCCCAGGGGGCTTTAAACGGACTTGGTGTCGCCAGCAGAGCCTCTCTCACTACCTCGTCAAGGGGCGTATTAGTCTCTTTGGCATGGTTATAAAGCGAGAGAAAATCAGTCCAGCGTTCGTTGATGTGTTGAAGGTCTACAATCTCTGTTCCTGTAAAAACCCCAAAGCGTGAGCCTATAAGTTCCGCAAAAAACCTGCAATAGTGCATCATACTCCTTCAATCATTTTTCCAAATGATAATATGAAGGTATAAATAAATAAATAGAAGGGGGTTAATAATTATCTATCCTTAACCCCCTTAGTAATAAACGACTATTAGCGCAGCTTGCTAAAATCCAATTCCACTGTTTTCGCGGCTCTGGTTCTTCCATAGTTGCGCGGTAAAAGCGAGATATCAAAGTTCTTGATGATGATGCCTGCCTTATCAGCAGCATTGACAAAGGCGTTTACAGAAACACCATATTGAACGATATCCCTTTGTGTTCCGCCAACTTTCCGTTCTACGCGGCTTAATTCAATTCTCTCACTAATTGGGGTAGCTGCGACTATCAGCTTCCATTTCGGACCAACAATACCGCGTGCCTGTTTTGAATCCAACCCGAGAACCTTCTGCAATAACCATCTTAGGTCTGCAGAGATGATATAAGTTCTTCCATCCTTTTCTACTGGCATAATGCACTCTCCTTTTTTCTTATTTTTAAAGGATTTTAACATGCCTGTCAATGGGTATGAAAAAAGATTCATATATCTCTAAAAACTGTGAATAAATCCTGCTTATCAAATACCCAATGTTCTTTTAGTCTTAATTTCTTTTTGATGTAAGTCTATCTATGTTGGCATAATTTGAAACAATAAAGAGTGCAAAAAGGTTGCACTCTTGAAAAATTTTAGGCGGCAACCGGATTCGAACCGGTGGATAACGGTTTTGCAGACCGACGCCTTACCACTTGGCTATGCCGCCATGACCCAAGCATATTAGCATTGATACTCGTCACCGTCAAGCAGTGCAGCTTCCTTTGCCATTCCCCCGCCTTTGTGCTAAACTGGTCACATGGTTGTAGCCCGCGTATTGAATTGTCCCTGCCCGCCTGGGCAAAAAATTGACCCGCAAAAAATGCCTCTTATCAGCATTATAATTCCCGCTCATAATGCTGAAAAAACCATTGAAAAATGTTTGCTGTCAATCAAGGATCAAGGTTCGATATTAGATAAAACTGAAGTAATAGTAATAGACGATGCCAGCACCGACCACACGCAGGAAATTGTCCAACGCTTACCCGTCCAGTTGATACAGCTTTCACAGAATGTGGGCGCCGCCCGTGCCCGTAATTATGCGGCAGATATTGCGCACGGCACTTACCTTTTCTTCCTGGATGCAGATGTTATTTTGGTGCATGGTGTTTTGGCACATCTGGCAGAAGTATTAGAGCAGGAAAATCCCGATGCCGTGGTCGGCTCCTATACTGAGCTTACCACTACGCCGGGATTCTTTAGCAACTACCAGAACTGTTATACCTATTTCAACCATGATCAGCCTAAAGGCAGGATTTACTGGTTCTGGACTGCCATGGGTGTGATTGAGCGGGATGTGTTCATAGAGATGGGCGGATTCTCTACGCGCTACCGTGGCGCCAGTGCCGAGGATATGGACCTGGGCTACCGCCTTGCTGACGCCGGCAAAGTCACGCTGCTTGATCCCCAGGTGAAGGGGGAGCACAGGCACCACCACACTTTCTCCAGCATCGTCCGCAACGATTATGGCAAGGCAGCAGCCTGGGGCGAGCTTTATCTGCGCACTAAACGCAGCAGTCAATACAAGCATACCTTCACCGGCTGGATCAATCAGGCGACACTGTTCGGTGTGTGGATGATGATGGGATTCGCTATTGTGGGTTTGCTTTGGTCTCAGGCTTTTTGGTTTATTCTAGGGCTGTTCATCTTCCTGGTCCTGTTGAACAGCAGGTTTTATGGCTTTATCGTTAAAAAGAAAGGCTTCATATTTGGCATCGGTGCCGTATTATTCCACCTCTTCACATACATCCCTATCGGATTAGGCACAATGAAAGCGCTGTGGCGGTTCCTTACCCGCAAGGAATTCTAATGAAAAAGCCGGCAGTCAACCGGCATCATTCTCAAGTTAAATTTTAATCCTGAGTAGAGGATAACAATTCTTCAAGGGCAGTCGCCAGCTTTACCGGGTTATGCCTTAACACCGTCTTTTGGCTTATCCCCGCCACTTCCTTGCTCACGCTGGTCTCCGGCACTTCCTCTATCACATCCGCCAGATGCAGGATGGCGCCCTCCACCAGCGACATGGTTCCTCTGCCGCTAAAGCTGATGCGGGCGCTGATGTCGGCATCGGTCTCCGAGAGGAGCACCTGCGTTTGTCCTTCCTCCTTGTAGCGCGCCAGAATCTCGGGGCTTATGATGCGGTTATTGACCAGGACATGGTCTATGTTGAAGCCACCATATTTGCGCAGTTCCGCGATGTGGTTGGCGACGCTAAAACTGTCGGTCTTGCCGGGCTGCGTCATCACATTGGCGATGAATACGCGCTGGGCATGGGCATGGGAGATGGTGTCAGCAAGCTCGCTGATTAGTAGCACAGGCACAATGGAAGTATAGAGTCCACCGGGACCAAGGATTATCGCATCGGCGGCGCGGATGGCTTCCACCGCTTCGGGCAGGGCGCTGGGGACATACTTTTTGGGTTCGCCATTACCATTGCGCTGAGCGAAGAAAACCTCGGCGATGGGTGATCGGTTGGGGGAAGGCGAGAAGGATGTTTCACCTTTGAGATAGGTGCCGTCGGCGAGGCGGGCAGCCAGGATCACATATTCAGTGGTAGCCGGCAGGATGGTTCCCTTGGCACGAAGCACCCGGCTGGCGTCCTGAATGGCGGCGATAAGGTTGCCGCTGTTCATCTGCACCAGCGCCGTCAGCAAAAGATTGCCGAAGATTTGTCCCGCCAGTTCCCCCTGTCCCTCTATGCGGTGGGTGAAGAGCTGATTGATCAGCCCCTCCTCTTCGCTAAGGGCAACCAGGCAGGCACGGATATCGCCGGGAGGCAACACGCCGAACTGGTCAATCAAGCTGGCGGTGGTGCCGCCATCGTCCGCCATAGTGACCACCGCGGTCAGGCTGTCCAAATCCAGATAGTGCTTGTTATCCTGTGCCTTGCCCACAAATCCCTTTATGCCGCGTAAAAGGGTGGCTAACCCGGTTCCTCCACCAATGCAAACGATCCTCTTTCCGCGTCGTTCCAGCATTATTCTCTCCTTCTGCTATCCATTGGACATCGGCTGATCTTTATAATCTTTAAACCTGCAGGAATCGTATTTTCCTACATTAGCATCATCCACCGTGCAAATCAGTCCGCCCATTTTGTAGCACTGCTCTTTTGCGTGGGGGAAGCGCGCCCGTTCGCACCGAATGCAAATCACCTTTGGCTCGCTATCCATTTTTATTAATGAGCAACTACCAATCTTGAATTGAACCTTTGCGCTCCAGCCGATGCCGTGATGATATATACACCGGTGGACAGTCTCTGTCCTGCACTGTCGGTCAGGTTCCAATCCCACTGCCAGTTTCCGTTTCCAACCGGAATAGTGTGTTTTTGCACGATGCGTCCCGACAGGTCGTAAATCACCAACTGGGCGGGATGAGTGCTGTCGGCGTTACCGGTGAATATCGCCAGGCTGCGGGCAGGGTTGGGTCGCGGCTTATCCAGGCTGAACGATTGCACTAGGGAGCGTGCATTGGCGGATACCGGTCCGAATGTCTCCTGCTTGCCGGTGTTGTCGGTTCCGACTAGAATGTATTGGTAGGATAGCTTTGCAAGAAGTCCAGTATCGTTATAATGGAAAGGCGTGTGTCCGGTGATGGATTCATGATTGATCTTCCGATAGCTTTTAAAATCTGCTACTTTTCCAGTAGTCGCAGTGCCATTCCCGTCATCAGTGCGGCGGTAGAGATCAAAGTTGATGTTGCTGCCACTGCCCTGGGTAGTCCAATCCAAGCGGACCGTCTGTGGCGAGCGCTCGGCGGTGAACCCGGTTATGCCCACACCCACAGCATTTTGCTGCTGATGCAGCAGCCAGACATTGGGGTCCAGCTCCACACTGGTCACTGGTGCTGATGCCGTGAAATGGAAGCATGAGCGAACTTCATTCAACCAAACCGTGTGATCCTCGTAGCCGGTGGCGGTGTGCAGGCGGATGTCAATAGGCGTGATGAACAGAGCAGGTGTTTGTGGACCCGTTTGCACTTGTGTGATACGGACATCTATATTGTTGGGACCGGGACCGATATTGCTGTAACTTAACGCCAGCACCGGGTAACCAGCCTGATAAATCCACTCATTGAAGAACCAGTCCAGATCCTGTCCGTAAAACTGCTCTGCCTTTGCCTGAAAGTCAGGCGTAACCACAGTGCTGCCTGAATAAGTCTGGCGATAGTCTGCCATCATATTCCACCAGGCGGTTTCACCCATTACCTTGCGCAGCATGTGCAGAACCCAGCTACCCTTTTCATAGATGGTTGCACCCCACATATAGTCGGGGTCATAGATGGGGAAACGACCGTATTCGGTATCTTCGTTAAAGTAGGAAAGGGCGTTCTCCGTCATCCTATCCTGAAATTGCGCCTCACCCAGGTGATATTCCGTCCACAACGCATCACAATAAGTGGCGAACCCTTCGTTCAGCCAGATATCGCGCCAATCGCCACAGGTCAGGTCGTCACCAAACCATTGGTGCGACATCTCGTGGGCTATAATCCAATCGGCATTATAGCCCTGGGCGGCAAGGAAGGTTCCCATGGTGGTCGCGGTTTGATGCTCCATACCGCCGCCCAGATTGGTAATTGCCATGTCATATTTTTCGTTAAAGAACGGGTATTGCCCGAACTTTTGCGAGAAGAAAGCCATGATATTGGGAGTATTGGCGCAGTTGGTCGTGATGTTGGCTTCCTGCCCCGGATAACACCATATTGTTATGGGCATCCCTGAATAACTCATATGAACCTGGCTGTAGCCATAGGTGGCAAAGCTGATTAAATAGGTAGAGATGGGGTGGGTGGTCTCCCAGGTCCAGGTGTTTCCACTATGGTTGGTCATTATCCCCTGGGAAACGGGATCGGAATTTGATGGGGTTGTCAGCGTGATAATAGCGCCCTCATCTGCTTTATCGGAAGGATGGTCATAGCAGGGATACCAGTAGCGGGAATCGGATGGTTCGGTCATGGTGTAGGATGGTGGAGTGTTCCAGTTGACCGCTGCGGTTGGTGAACCGTGGTAATTGATCACCAGCGTGAAGTTCTGCCCTCCCGGAATGGACTGGCTTAGTGTAATGTTCAACTTCTCCCCATCCCGGCTAAAGGTCTGAGGCGTGCCGTTCATGGTAATTCCATCCACAGTCATTCCATTCAGCAAAAGCGCCACCTGATTCTGGGGTGGCAGGGTGCCCGCAAATTGCATCTTTACAGCACAATATCCGCTCAAGGTCTCGTTTGTGGGATCAACCGTCAGATTCAACTCATAGTGTTTGACATCGTAATTGTGATTAATATCAGGGAAGGGGGGGACTTCGCGCCCGTTCATCAGGTTGCGATCCCGTTCCGATTGCGTCATGCCGGGGATGCGCAGATCGTAATTGATGCCCGGGCAGGAAGATGCTGTGCCCGCAAGCAATACAATGGTTAGAAGTGAGACGAAAACAGTTTTCATTTAGCTCCTGTCATTGAATATCCGACTATTTTAACCTAAAAATCGGAATTGAGTTCCAATAAAACACAGCGTTTGGCAGATAATCTGTAATATAATGCCGAACAAAGCATAATCCAAACATTAGGATGGTGTAGTGTTGCAATTATACGATACGCTGCAAAGACGGTTACTGGAATTCAAACCGCTGGTTCCCAGCGCGGTTTGCATGTATACCTGCGGACCAACTGTCTATAACTTTCCTCATATAGGGAATTACCGCACCTTTATCTTTGAGGATGTGCTGCGCCGCTATTTGCAGTACCTGGGTTATCGTGTAGTTCAGGTCATGAATCTTACCGATGTTGATGATAAAACCATCCGCGCATCACAAGAGAAAGGCGTCACACTGGACGAGATAACCGCGCCCTTCATCCGCTCATTCTTCAGCGAGATTGATCTGCTGGGGATACAAAGGGCGGAGCATTACCCGCGTGCAACGCAGCATGTGGAGGAAATGATAAAGATAATATCCAGCTTGCTGGAAAAGGGAATAGCTTACACCGCCGCCGACGGCATTTACTTTTCCATCAGCAAGTTTCCCGACTATGGAAAGCTTTCGGGTGTATCGCTTAGAAATAACATCGTTGGTGCAAGGGTGGCGGTGGATGAATACGATAAGGAGGAATCGCGCGATTTTGCACTGTGGAAATTCGCCCGCCCCAACGAGCCATGCTGGGAGGCGCCCTTCGGCAAGGGGCGACCCGGCTGGCATATAGAGTGCACTGCAATGTCCATCAAATACCTGGGGGAGACTTTTGATATTCATACCGGCGGCGTGGACAACATATTTCCCCACCACGAAAACGAGATAGCACAGAGCGAAAGCTACACGGGTAAGCGGTTCGTCAACTACTGGCTGCACAGCGAGCACCTACTGGTGGAGGGCAGGAAGATGGCGAAGAGCGAGGGCAACTTCTTCGTGCTGGGCGACCTTTTGGCGAAGGGTTACAAACCATTGGAGATCAGATATCTGCTGGTGGGGACGCCGTATCGTCGGCAGCTTAACTTCACCTTTGATGGTCTTTTGGGCGCCAGAGCAGCATTGGAGCGGCTGGAGAATTTCCAGCGCCGGTTGCGTGAGATCAAATTGGACCAGAATGGAAGTTCAGCCTACCAAGAGATTGTTATCAGGTCGGAATCAGCATTTAGGGAGGCGATGGATGACGATCTGAACACGGCGCGAGCCATAGGCGTGCTGTGGGATTTCGTGCGCGAAGTCAACGCCGCGCTGGATAGAGCCTTGCCGCTGGGCAACGAGAACCGCCGGTCGCTGTTTGACTTCCTCGGGGATGTGCATGCAGTATTGGGAATTATTCCAGAACATCAAGAGGTGTCGCTGGAGGAATGGGTGGAAAAGCTCATGGCAGAGCGGGAAGAGGCGCGGCGAAATAGAGATTTTACCCATGCCGATGAGATTCGCAAAGAACTGGCTGGCAAGGGGATAATATTAGAGGATACCAAAGACGGCGTGCGCTGGAAGAAGGTGTAGGGCTCATCTATCCATATCCTTCTTGATTGATGTTTCTATCCTTCCCATTACCAACCCCCACAAAAGGGTCTGCCCCAATATCACCATGGGCACTGTGGCTACATTGCACAACAGGGCGCTTATTGCCACCCCAGCGGTGGCGATGGCTGTGCCCCAGCGCGCACCTTTCATCCACGGGTCATCCGCAATTGTCGCGCTTTTGTAAATGCACGAAATTGCGGTAATCATCATCCACAGGTAAGCTACCAGCGTTAGTAGTCCACCCTCCAGGAACGACTGCAGGATGTCGTTATGCCAGCCACCTATTTGCTCAACTGGATTATGGAAGCGTGTAGTCAGCGGGAAGGCTGACTGAAAGCTACCCGGTCCAAAGCCGGTTGGTGGCATGGTAACGAATGCCTCCGCCGCTCCCCGGTAGATGATGTCCCGGCTGGAGACGAACTGCGGATCACCCAGCTTGAAGCGCCCTATCTCCAATCCCCGGTGTGGAAGTAAGATCAACGCCGAGATGGTAATGAACACTATGGCAAGCCCAATCCACAGCAGTCGCCGGTAACGCCGAAATGAGAGGATGATCACCTGGGCGATGGCAGCCAGCCATTGCGCCCGGCAAAAGGTCATGGCGAGGGCGGTGAGCACCAGTATGTTGATAAGCAACAGCCATAGCCGCAGATTGGGCAGGGCGATGATCCAACTCCACAGAATTCCCAGGCTAAAGAGGAATAGCGTTGCAATGGCTGTATAACCGATGCTTTTCACCATTAGGCGGTCAAGGTTGTTTTGCACATAAGCGATCAATCCCCAGGCAAATGCCAGGATTGAGCCTACAATGAAGGCGATGAGGATCTCACGGGAGCGGGAAGGATTTAGCTCCAGTTGCGTGACAGCAAAATAAAGGAAGTAGAGCGGGGGTTTGGCAAGCGATTTCTGATACGGTGAGAGTAGGAATGCGATGGTCAGGGATGCGATGTAGAGCAGGATGGGCAAATCAAGCCGGGTGGCGATGAACCTGCCGCGAGCCAACAGTGAAACCAATCCGCAAAACATAACCCAGCTCCATAGCAAGTGCGCTGGAGCAGGCGAGAGGAAAACAGCCAAGCAGAGAAGTATTGCGCCTGCCCAACCGCCCCAGCCAGCCCAGGTTACTATGTTTTGACGGGTCATTCCTGGGGGTGGGATTTGCGGGATGCTGCGATGAGTGCAGAATAAGGATTTGGTGTTTCGTCAGGCGATGGGGTGGTAACTGCACTAGGTTGAGCGGCAGTATTTGGTTCCGGCTTTACCGAGGTGCCCACGCCTATCTCGGTGGCATCGCGCACTTCTTTCTGCAAATCGGCGAGGGGTTTTTCCACTTCATCCGTCATCCGTGTAAGCGTATCAGTCACTTCCTGACGGGCGCGGTTGAACTCTCGTATTCCCCTGCCAATTGCACGACCTATCTCAGGCATCCTCTTGGAACCAAAGATCAAGAGCGCCACCAAAAGGATTACTAGTAGTTCCCCACTTCCCAAACTACCAAACATTTTTACCTCGCGCAATTATAGCAGATGCAGCAAAATCCCATTGCATCATGTCAGAATTTAAAACAAGTGACCTGTGTTACTGGTTCATTTAACATTGACATTTTTCGCTATCCTTATTTATGATACAGATGATGAAACGAGCGGTTTTATTACTGATTCTGGGTAACCTTTGTGCAGGTGCCGCTTTTTGGGGTTCGGTCAATACAGCCGGGCTATATCCCCCCGGTGCCACCAATGCCGATCCGCAGGCACAGGAGCAACTTATACTTCGCTACACCAATCTGGGCACACCGGGACTCAATTTTGCGCTGGGCGGCAACCTCTACCAGAGAGCGAACACAGTCGTCGCATCCGCCTACCGCCTGTATAGCGCCTATGCGGGCTATCAGCATCCCTCAGGCTGGGTGGAAGGCAAGGCGGGAAGGATTTACAGCGCGATTGGTCCTGCCTGGCGAGGCTATTTGGACGGCGGGACGGCTTCCATCGGTCCAGTGCAATATCTTTCGCTGCAAGGAGTTGCCGGTAAAACCACAAACAGCTATTACAACTTTCTTAACAGACCGGAGCAAAGCCAGGTGGTCAGCTTTGGCGCCAGCTCTTCATTTATCCCCTATACTCTGCTTTATGGCTCGTGGGCGCAGCGCACCCGCAACGGTCGCACCATTATGCAGCAGGATGGTTATGGCGCCTCATTTTATTTACTAGAGAATCGCATCCAGCCCCGCGCTGAATTAACCTACGACGAGATGCTGAGTCGGATCGCCGGATATTATTACGGGATCTATGTTTATCCAGCGCAGCCCAATGGAACCACAGAGATCTCGCGCTATCCACACAAACCCCCGGATTTCTGGGACAGCTGGGGAGCCTATGCTGAGTATCGCAAACGAAGCGCTAATATAGACAAGGATACGATCTTCTGGGTATTCCGACAGAAGGATGTGGTGCGGATAAAAGGCGGGCTCTCCTATCGCTTTGCGCAGTGGCTGACGGCATTAGTGGATGCCAACCTGGCGCCCCGAACCGATTGGCAGACTACGCGTTGGGTTCGCCTGGGACTCTCGCACCAGTGGCGTCGCTTTACCTTCGCCGAGGGATATGAGGGGCAGAAGGGTGAATTGGCGAATTCCGACGGCGGCTACCTGACGACAACCTGGGCGCCCTGGGATCCCTTGCGAGCCAGCGTTGATATCCACTACCAAAAGCGGCGTGGCAATCGGGATGCAGCCAACAAATTCATCTGGCGAAATGTACTGGGTGGTACCGGTGAAGTGGGATGGAAGCCCTGGACACATTTTGAGATATTTACCGGATACCGATTGCAACCCAACTTTAGGAATGGTCAAACCGGGCAGGTATATGCTGGCGTGAACTATAACTTCTTCATATTCCATGAGCCGTTATCTAAATAAACGAACACTACTGACCATCAGCCTCATCGTCCTGGTTGGAGTGGGGGGATGGGCGCTGGCGCTGGGCAAGGATCAGCCGCAGCAATTCCCGCACAGTGCGCATCTGGTCTCAGGCGCCAAGTGCCCGATGTGCCACAATATGGTAGCGGAGAGCGCATTATCCACCGATTGGATCCGCCCCAAAAAGGAACGATGTGAACAGTGCCATGGCAATGAAGTCCCCCAAATCGCCTGGCACCAGCCTGCTATCTACCCCATTTATTTCTCACATGTTGCTCATCTCGCTCGCGGCGCGGTCTGCCTGACCTGCCATGGGTTGATTAACGATAATGATATGGGCACACCGTCACATCCGGAATGTTACAAATGCCACGATGATAAGAAGGCGCCCCACACCTGCACCACCTGCCATCCCAATACCCAGGCAGTTAAACCAGCGTTCCACAATGGTGATTGGATAATGGCTCACGCCGCGCTGGCAACCTCGGATAAGGTCAAATGTAATGGATGTCATACGGCAGCCTCCTGCGATGCCTGCCATGCCAAGCGCGACATTGTCCACACCGAACGCCACCATCCCGCCGACTTCTTCGCTACCCACATGGATGCCGCCCGCACCGACCGTTTGACTTGCACCAGCTGTCACGATGAGAAGCGTTTCTGCGGTGATTGTCACATGCTGCGTTACCGCACTATGACCAATCCGGATACGGGACAACCGCTCATCCGCCCGCAGAATCATGTGCCATTAAGCTGGCGCTTCGGTGACCACGGCAAGGTGGCGCAGCAGGATATTGACTATTGCATAAGTTGTCACGGCGCCTTTGGACAGTCTCCCATCTGCTTAACCTGCCACTCTGACACACAATTAGGGGGGAATGGATACAACCCGCATGGTCCCAACTTCGGAAGCGACCTGGGATTCGGCGACTGGCATAATGACCCAAACTCCATCTGCTTTAAGTGTCACAGCCCACAGGGTCCCTTCTGCACCAGTTGCCACGATGCACAGGGTGGAGGAGATGGCGGTGGAGGGAATAGGATAAAGTCGCAGGGGAAGAGGAAGTAGTCCGGCTCAATCACCAAGCACGGTAATTAGGACACGCCGGCGCCGTGGTCCATCAAACTCACAGAGCACGATGCCCTGCCAGGTGCCCAACCCCAGTTTTCCGCCCCTTAGTGGTACGCTGACTGAACTCCCCATCAGGCTGGCTTTAATGTGAGCAGCGGAATTGCCCTCTATATGGGTATAATCGTAGCGCCATGGGATCAGGCGTTCCAGCGTGGCAGCAATATCGCGCTTCACATCAGGGTCGGCGTTCTCGTTGATGGTGATGCCGGCGGTGGTATGCGGCACATAGATTAAGCAGGTCCCTTCCTTTATAGCACATTTCGTCAAGGCGTCGGTAATGCGTCCAGTGATTTCCTTTAGATCGCTGCGCCCCCCAGTGGCAACCTCCAACTCGGCGTGGAAGACGGGCACTATGCCCCCGTGCCGAAGAGAACTGCCGGCACACCCAACTGTAGCAGTTGATCCAGCCATGCGATCCAATTCCCCGCACACATCGCCCAGAGGATTGCATTAGCATAGACCGCTACGATCAAATCATCGGCGAGGATGCCCCAGCCCAGAGGGAGCTTTTGTGCAGCATCAGCGGGGGGCGGCTTAAGCATGTCCAACAGACGGAAGAGGACGAATCCAATCAGGATCAGCGCCGGCGAGAGTGGGAGCAGGAGATAGGTGAGGAACTGCCCTGCCAGCTCGTCGGAGCAGCACTGGGAGGGATCAACCTCGTGGCGGTTGGGTTTGAGGTGGGGCCAGCGCTGGCAGGCATAGGGGGCAGCCCACACCGTAAAGAGCGAGCCCAGCACTACGCCGGCAGCACAAACCCACCAAGGAGCGCCCTGCCACAGCAGCAGCAGCATGGCGGCGGGCAGGCTGCCATAGGTACCGCGGGGACCGGGCAGCAGTCCCAGTCCGAACACTGTAACAACAGAAAGTTTAAGGGTTTTCAATCAGCTTTCCAGATGAAGTCGTTTAACATTTTACATCGTTTGGATAATTTTGGAAAAATAACCGTCCGCTACAGCTTCTCAAATACCAGCACCCGAAAATCCCCTTCGCTCCACACCCTTATCAACTTGAACTTCCGCCCATCCTCTAGCAGGAAAAGTGGCGTGTGCCAAACCAACCGATCGGAGTAGTGCGAGTCCCACACGATAATGCTGCCCGCAGGTGCCTCCCCAATGTTCTCCGGCGTTATCGGCTGACATTCCCGTTGATCGTAATAGTCCAATCCGACAGCATAAATAAACCACATGTGTGAAGCCAGCACCAGCCGTCTGCTATATCCACCCGCTTTATACCATTCGGCGGCAGCAATAACCTGCTTGTGTTCCGCATCCAGCTCAAACGGTCGCACCTGCGGCACCGTCGTTGCCATCACGGCGAGGACTATTCCCAGCCTACCGATCTTCCACACTAACTCAGGGAACCGGTCATACGCGCAGAGAATCGCCACCAGCGCAGCAAAAATCGCGGCGACTATCATCCCCTCATACCATAGTGCAAGCCCCAGCCCGGCACTGATGATCAATGCGACGATCCATCCCCAACCCGCCTTTCCGTCCCCCAGCCGCTCCAGTCCCTGCACTGCCAGAATGCCCACCGGCACCGCCGATATCGCCAGATAGCGCGCATCAAATCCGACGCCGGCGCTGGGTACTAGGCTGCGTAAGAGCAGCAGGACTGTGATGTTGACCACCGTGAAGAGGTGCAGCAGCCCAAAGCGCTCCCGCACGAACCCCACGCCGGCAAGCACCAGCACCATCCCCCCAAAGACCGCCGGGATCAGCTTGAGGTAGGCGGACGGTCCTGCCACGCCATAGTCCATCTGCGCTGCACCCGGGCGCAACCCCAGCGCCTGATCCAGCGGGAACAGGAGGTAGCTCGCTGAACCGTGATAGAGCGCCCAGGAGCCGTTCTGTACCAACATCGGCACTGCCAGCAGCGGGACCATCCACCAGCGCCCATGCCGCCAGAGGATGAACCCATAGATGAGCACCAGCGGTATCGTCTCGTAGCGGGCGACCGCGAAGAATGCCGCCGACACCCCCACTAAGAGCCAGTTCTGCCGCTTATACCCATAGAGGCTCAGCGCCAGCAACCCCAGAAAGGTCAACTCGGTGAGGCAGGAATAGCCCTGGCGGATGAACTCCGGCTGCAGCCCCACCAGCAGCGCCGCTGCCCACCACCAGCGCACGCCCCACTCCCGCGCACAGAGCGCCGACAGCAGGCACACCAGCCCCGCCAAGAGCGCGCTCCATAGGCGGGTTGCCAGCAGCCCCAACGCTGCCGCCGGCGCATAGAGCACGGTGAACGCCGGACGCCCCCAGGTGTCCAGGAAGAGCCACGGGTGCTGCCAGGCATAATGGGCGATAAGGTAGTGCTGGACATCGTCGTCGTAGTAGGTGGCGGGTGAGCGCACGGCAAGCGAGGCGTAGAGGGCGCACAGCAGCACCGCCACCCCGATGGCAAGCCACAGGGCGGTCTTGGGGGACTCCAGGGATGGGAAGCGCACCGCCACCTCGCAGGTGAGAGCTGATGCGCTATTTTACCTTATCGGCGGGGAATTTTCCCAAACTTTCCGCATGGTGGGGGGCATTTTGCTTAATAGTGTCCCGAATGTGCACCCACGGGGAGCATGCCGGCGACTGGAAGTGGAGCGATGGGGAGTGGCGAACTGCGCTGCAGGCTGCTGCCGGGAACGGTAAGGGTGGCACACATTGGTCAGTTTTAGGAGGGGTGATGGCGGCTGGCAGGGGGAGGGATGGGGAGCCGGAGGTGGCTCTGCTGGCTGCTGTGCAAAGGGGATAACCGTGTCCGGTTGGTGACGGTTGGGGAGGAAAGGAGCGTGCACCCGCAACGATGCCGGGAGCGGGCAATTGGCGCAGTGGATAGCAAAGAGTGGCATCAAATGCTGGGAAATGTCCCCCCCAAAAAAACTACTTGCTCCAACCCTATGCCGGCGGGGACTATAGGGAGGGCGCGCCTGACTTGACGCTGCGCTGCGACTGTGTCCCCGCTGGGGGAGGACTGACGGAATGGGTGCTGCCATAACCCCCTATTATACCACAACAGGGGTTTGGTGTGGAGGGGAATTTAACCGAATATATGTTGCGTAAAAAAATTAAGCGTGATAGCATATAATTGTGTGAATTAAGAGGAGGGAATTATGGAAAAGGTAGGATATTTTACCCACCCAGGTGGAAAATTAAGGGAATTTGGCGCAAAATCACTTACCGATGCAGAGTTGTTGTCTATCATTATCGGAACCGGCACCAATGAAAATTCAGCAACGACAATCGCCGAAGAGATAATGAAAAAGTATAAAACGTTCTTAGGCATGGCGGGCAAATCCTTTGATGAATTTTTGGAGATAAAAGGAATGGGAGAGGTCAAAGTTCACCGACTTGCGGCAACATTGGAGATTGCCCGAAGGATCCTTTTAGAAGTGGAGTGATAGATGGCAAAAGATAACAACCATCAAATGCCCGATGAGTTTATAACCAAGACCGGGCTAACAGAGCGAAGCGCTAATGCCAAGTTGGTACAATGGATCAATGAAGAATTGGCAAAAAGCAATATTCAACTGGGAAATGCAGAGCAGGAAACCAGCGGCGGTGATATAAAGCAGCCAGATATAATTATCTTTGATAAACCGGATAGCGAAAAAGTTCTTTGTTTAATTGAGCTAAAAAGACCCGAATTTGATGTATTTAATTACGATGAATTAATAAGACCAGCCTATGAAAAAGCCTCCCGGAGGAATGCTCAATATTATGCAGTTTCCAATCTACGCACATTAGTTTGGTTCAGCACTAAACGCACCGCCCAAGGTTTAAGCTTTAGCGAGCAAATTGTTGATACCTACGAACTTTCCAATATCAAAGACATAAACGAGCTAAGGGAACGGGTAGTTGAGCTTAAAATTAAAGAAGTACTATCCCGATTTTTAACTGCACTTTATGAAGTTAATACAGGTAAAACCAAAGAACCCAAGCGCCCCATTGATGATATTTTAGTTTCCTATTTGCACGACCGCATTGAATATCTCAGCAGATTTTATCAGGAGATCATAAGCAAAGATTTTCACAGCAAAAAAGCATTCAGCGATCAACTAAAAAGATGGTTCGCCGACCAGAATTGGCATTTTACAGGTTCTGAAGATGACTTTTTAAAAGCTGCCCGCCAGTCTGCAAATCTGCTCGTTAATAAAATCCTCTTTTATAGCCTTTTGCAGGCAAGGCTCCATCTTTCCCAACTGGAATTGCCCAAAGCGATCGCTTCGGCAAAAACCCTGAAACGATTTCTGCAAGGTTATTTTGATGAAGTCTTAGAGATTGACTATGAAACAATATTTACCACCGATTTCATAGATGAAGCCGCTTTCCCCGAAAACACCACAGTCATTAACACCATAGTTGATTTGGTCAACTATCTCAGAGGTTATGATTTAGCCAAGCTTGGCTACGACATCGTTGGCAGGATATTTGAAAAGCTTATCCCCAAAGAGCGCCGTCACGAACTTGGGCAGTATTTTACACCCGCTGATGTTGTGGACCTAATCCTTGCCTTCTGTATGAGAAAAGAAACCGATACCATCCTTGATCCCGGTTGCGGCGCCGGCACCTTTTTAGTCAGAGCATATCAGCAAAAAAAGCTCATCGATGCAAGGCTCTCTCATGCTGAAATACTAAAAACCCTTTACGGTTTTGATATAGCCAAATTCCCCGCTCACCTCGCTACGATTAACCTTGCCCTTAATGATGTTGAGGTGTCGGAAAATTATCCCCGCATATTTCAGACGGATTTCTTCACCCAAAAGCCCCATATGGAAACTCAAACGCAAGAAGGAGACCGGACCAAATACCCTCATCCGGGACTTGTTCAGGCTGTGGTGGGGAACCCACCTTACACCCGACAGGAGGAGATAGCCCGCATCACCGGCGACCCCGATTACAAAAAGGACATCATTGAATCCGCCCTCTTGAATGGCGAATTCAACGAGATTAAATTGGCAAAGATAAGCAAACGTGCCGGCATACATGCATATTTCTTCGTCCATGGATATAAATTCCTTGATGAAGGTGGGCGCTTCGGCTTTGTGGTTGTAAATAGCTGGCTGGATGTGGGCTATGGTGCTGGCTTACAGGAATTCTTCCTTAAGCACTACAAAATACTCGCCATTCTGGAATCCAAGGTGGAACGCTGGTTTGCTGATGCTGATGTGAATACCTGCATAGTGATACTGGAAAAATGCGCCGATGAAACCACACGAATGAATAACCCCGCCCGTTTTGTATATATTAAGAAGAAACTGGGAGAATTGATACCGCCGGCGGGCGAGGGTAGGGAAAAAGAATTGTATCGCTTTAAGGCGATTAAAAAAATTGTGGAAACAGTTTTAGCCCACGATAGCGGTTATGAGAATGATGATTACCGCATCTATACGGTTAAGCAGGCGGATTTGTGGCAGGAAGGAATAAACGATGCCGGTGAGTTTGTGGGCGCAAAATGGGGGAGATACCTACGGGCGCCCGACATTTACTTCCGCATAATGGAGAAATGTAAAGATAAGTTGGTGCCACTGAAAGAAATTGCAGATGTACGATTCGGCATAAAAACCGGCGCCAACGAATTCTTCTATTTGACTGAGGATGAGATAAAAGAGTGGGGAATTGAGCAGGAATTTTGGATGCACCAAGGTGAGAACGAGGAATGGGTGCCTAACTATGTGATTAAATCACCACAGGAATGTAAAACTATAATGGTGCGACCAGAGGATTTGAAATACCGGGTTTTGATGTGCCACAAAAGCAAAGCGGAACTTGCTGGCACTAATATGCTGAAATATATAAAATGGGGGGAGAAGCTTGGGTTCCACAAGCGACCGACCTGCAGTTCCCGCGAGCTTTGGTATGATTTGGGTTTAAGAATTCCAGCAATTATTAACACTAACTATCTTATAAATGACGTTGCTAAATGTTTCATTGGAAAAGTTTGGGCAAGCGATAACTTCCAAGAATTGCGCACTGATTTACATATTGCTCCTTTTCTAAACTCTACTTTATTTTGGTTATTTCAAAATCTTACAGGAAGAACTAATTTTGGTGGTGGTCTTTTGAAAATCCAAACCTACGAATTCGAAAAACTTCCTGTTCTTAAAAAAGATTTATATTCCAGTGAATTAGACATATTGTTAAAAACTATATCAAAAAGAAATGTTTTATCTGTATATAAAGAATTCTCTGCCAAAGAACCTTCAGAAATAAATCTAAATAAAATATTACCTGATCGCCGTTTACTGGATAAGTTTATCATGGGTAATATTTTAAGTTTATCGGATGAAGAGCAGCTTGAGGTTTATAAAGCAATAATTGATCTAGTCAGCAGTCGACTTGGTCGTGCTAAAAGTTTACAGAAAAAATCCAAAGCCAAAGGCGGAATAGATACAGAGCAACTGGAAGAGAATTTCCTAAATCAACTTGGGGAAGATACCGTAACAAAATTTCTGGAAATGCAGATGTCTGATTCAGAAAGTTGGGAATGGATAGAACTTCCACAGGAAGAGCCGGCAAAAGTTCACAAAGACCTCTATGGTTGGTTTCTGCTTTGCGGTAAGGTCAAAAAAGCGGAGCGTGTGGAATGTCGATCTGCATTGGAAGCAGAATACCTTTTGGCATGGCATGAGATGGGTGCAATTAAAGCACCCGTGCCCAAGGACATTGCAAAACGGGAAGATATCGCTCAACCTTTTCTTGACCTCAAGGCTAGTATCTCCGAGGTAATAGACGACTATACCGGTGGAATACTAGACCACCGTTTGCGTCAAAGCATCGTGAAGCTACTTTGGAAAAAAGCAAGAGGGGAGTAGAATCACTTATAATAATTAAAGGAGAGAAAATGGATGATCCTCTTTATACTTTAGGCAAGCTCCATGAACTGATAGATAGAGCAAGATTCTATAGAAAAGAAGTTTTTAAGGATTTTACTTATAGTTGCATAAGGTGGATATTATATGATTTTCGTCAATTTAGCTCAGTTCATAATTTAAGACTCGAATGTATCATAAGTGACCTGGAAGGTGAGGTATCTACGTTACTAGGTTTTAATGGTGCAAATGTTTCTAGAAAGGATGTATTGTATCAACGTGCGAGATTATCTATGATGAAAATTGAAGAAATAATATCAAAATCATTACATGAGTAAATCAGTTTACTTCCCCCTAATTTCCTCGCCCAGTATCTCACGGGTGCGCAAGCCTCATCACCGTCCCTTCTCCAGACATCAGAACCCTATCTTGCGTGGGTTCTCCCGGTTCGTCCGGGTTCATCATCTCATCAACGGCAGCCAATAAGTAGTTCAGCACTTCATCATGTTAAAGCAGCTTTGATTCAATATCCCTCGCTATATCAGACACATAAATCTTGATGTCGCAAAATGCGATTTCAAGTTTGTAGGTTTGAGATCACAAATTGTGATATCAAACTTTTCTCCTGCCCAATCCCCTCTATCAGGTTATGGAGGTGAGAGCGGCGCATCCCATTGTTCTTCAGTCTATTATGCTAATTCTTCCTGACATTCTCTGTCAATCCTACTTCCCCCTAATTTCCTCCCCCAGTATCTCTCGGGAGCGCCACAGGTAGCTTACGCCCGTCCACACCGTCACCGCCGCCGTCAAGTACATCACCCACACCAGCGTCCCGTTCAGCCCCAGCGACTGCTCCAGCGTCCACTGCATCCCCAGCGCCGGCGCCCAGTTGTCCAGCGCCAGTTCCGCGGTGCCCAGCGCCACCGCCCCCATCTGCAGCGCCGTCTTCATCCGCGCCAGCATGCTCGGCTTGACGAACTCCCCACGCCCCGCCACATACGACCGCAGCCCCGTCACGAACAGCTCCCGCACCACGATGATCGCCACTACCCAGTAGGGCACCACCCCCAGGATGGATAGCCCCAGCAGTCCCGATACCACCAGCACCTTGTCCGCCAGCGGGTCCATGAACTTGCCGAACGGGGTGACCTCGCCGCGGGCATGGGCAACCTGCCCATCCCACAGGTCGGTCAGCGCCGCCACTATGAATACGCCCAGCGCTGCCACCGAGCTGACGGCATCCCCCAGGAACAGCAGCAGCAGATAGACGGGGGTCAGCGCCATGCGGCTGAGGGTGAGCAGGTTGGCAATGTTCATAGGGCGATTATAGCATTGACCTCACCCCTTGAACGAACCGGAACATAGGTAACAGTTTAGACCGAGGAGATAGGTGACAATCCTCTCCTCGGTTTAGGGTCATAGGTGCTAAATACTTGGTTAGAGATTTTATCAAGAATACCTATGAGCGTGGAACGGAACCAGATCTCATAGGTATGATCATCAGTAGGCATCAATAGGATTCTTTCATGATACAGGTTCTCTGAAATAAAGAGTTTACCTTTATTCCAACGTATTTCGCCATTGGAACGGACACTGCGAATGATACCATCTATTGGATAAGTGAATTTAGCAGGAGTTAATGGGAATGGGATGGCAGATGGTTCGTAGATGTCAGCTGGAGTTTGCATGTTAAGGGCTTCATGAGGGCGTTCCTGGTTGTATTCTTCCATAAAGGAATCGAATGCCTGCTGTTGAAGAATCATGTTGGCTTTGGGAGGTTTAGCAGTGGCTTCCT